>ERZ1292625.1953-Hain-H41-01um-R1-1953-length-21093-cov-10_pt1 | contig 21093 bp, 22 predicted proteins | sample MGYA00564400_ERZ1292625 | MGnify/ENA primary metagenome ERZ1292625 (study PRJEB36523, sample SAMEA6512639) | groundwater metagenome | collected 2019-01-08 | study: AquaDiva: Metagenomics assemblies of 32 groundwater samples
CCACCAATTTTTCCGCAGCGCTGTTGGCACTTTGGATGTTGGTGAGAATCCGGCTCAGGATCGTGGCGAACCAGAAACCGACAGTGATAGGCAACGCATGTTGCCCGTGTGTCCGGCCAATCTGCGGCAACGAAGCAAACGTATTGACCTGTTCAACGAAATGGCCGATTACCCTATCGGTGAGCCGCTTCACCACTTCATGCCCGCGCACGAACTGCAAGGCTCGAGCGGTGTCGAGCGCATCGTAGCTTGTGAGAGGAACATGAATCCAGCGCCGAAGCCCTGGGTCTACTTTGCTTTGAGCGATTCGTACCCACGCACGGATGTCGTGCTTGGTCACCTCACGCTCCACATCATCGACTTCACTCGTTGGAATGGCGAGAAGTCCCTGCTCCACGGCCAAAGTGAGTGATACGATGTCGGCTTCGGGAATAATCCCGATTTCAGCCAGTGTCCTCATAGTTGCGATTTCGACTTCAGCGACAGTCTGAAACAGGTTGTCGTAGCCGAAGACTGGCTGTAGATCCTTTGGTTGGTACCGAGGATTTCCAGGCAGTGAGAGATTTGGCATTTCAATGTCCTTTCGTGGTTTGGTTATACAATTCTGAAGCTGATAGTACTTAAAATTTAAGAAAAGGCAATAAAAACTAACTTCTTGCAAATGGATCATTTTTAAGTAAGATTCAATCTAGACAAGGGGAATTATCCCAAAAGCTGATACGGCTTCCCGTATTGAACATTGAAAAAAGAAGGAAAACGGCATGTTTGACACAATGACTGAGGCCCTTGCTCGACAAAACGGCTTGGTCATCAGAGAAGGCAAAACCAAGCTCATCGCCAGAAGAGGCGACGATGTCGACGACGGGAACGTGATCTCGAAAAACGACGTCACTGCAGGCGATGGCGCCAAGCACGACATCATCCCGGGGAAAGCGGCCCTCGCAACACAGACGACCTGCAATGTCTTCCGTTTGCTAAAAGCGTGCGAAATTCCGGTGGCGTTCACCGAACAGGTGAACAGTACGGTATTTAGTGCGCCGCTCTGCACCATGTTTCCGTACGAAGTGGTGATTCGGCGCGAGGCGCATGGTTCGTACATCGACCGGAATCCCCACCTGCCCAAAGGACATCACTTTCCCCGACTCGTTCTTGAATTCAACCTGAAGACAAAGGGAAAGATCTGGAAAGGTGCGGCGAGTGGTACAGAATACCCCCTCCAGAAAGACGACCCTTTGATGGAGTTCGACTACGATGAGAAGCAGATCAAGTTATTTTACCCAGGGTTTACGTCGGAAGAACGTAAGACTGCTCCGAAGGGCGCGCTTGTCGGCCAAAAAGCATTTCTTTCGCTTCCTCTCGACGAGGTCTTCACCAAGAAAAACGAACAACAACTCATTGAGGAGATGGGGAAAAATGCCAAACGGACATTCCTCATCCTCGAGAAAGCCTGGCAGCTTGAAGGCCGGACACTCGTCGACTTAAAAGTCGAGTTCGGCCTTTCGGGGAACGGCGTGCTACTTCTCGCTGACGTGATCGACAACGATTCGTGGCGGGTGGTTGATGTCGATGGACAATACCTCGACAAGCAACGCTACCGCGATGGTAACACACCACTTGACGCCATCAAAAAGTTGTACGAGGTTGTCGCCGAAATCACCGGACACTTTCGTCTACCAACGCAGCAAGTCATCGTCTGGCGCGGGTCCGAGAAGGACGACATCAGTCCCGTAGTGAAAACGCTTGATGCACTGAGCGGAGGTTGCTCCGGTGCAGCCAGTCGACGTCTCAAACTCACTATCAGTACCTGCTCCATTCATAAGGAGCCGGTTCGCGGACTAAGCGAGCTTCACCGGCTCGTTCAACAAGTGCCCGACGCTGTGCTGATCGCCCTCATCGGACGATCAAATGGTGCCGGTCCGATTCTGTCGGCATCGACCACTGTTCCAGTGATCACAGTTCCGGCGAGTTTCAAAGACTTTCCGGAGGATGCCTGGTCTTCGCTGCGCACGCCTTCAAACGTGCCCGTCACCACGGTGCTTGACCCCTCGAATGCGGCGATGGCGGCAATCGAAATTCTGGCACTTCACAACCCGTTTCTTTACATGTTTCTTCGGGAACAAGTCGAGGAGCGACTGATCAACACCGTTCAGATTTAAGTTTTCCCTGTTCTATCTAAGTTAATACTCCGCGAGGCAATCCCTCTCGGAGTATTTTTTATGTTTTGCCATACCCCTCGCACTACAATTTTTTTACCGAAAAAGCGTACATTTGATGGTATTAGTCGTCTGAAACAAATTCAAACCTTTTTAAAAAAATTGACAATATACTATAGTAAATGTATAATATTTTAAGCTTTGTTCTCTCACATCCAGCCATGAGGAATTCGTTCTATGCAACAGATAGCGTGGATGAACCGCACCGAAACGTTTCGAACGCTTAAGGCCATTTTTGGTGAAACCAAAGAATTGGCGGAATTTGCCCGTCTTTCACCTAAAGAAGGCGTTCTTCAAGCGGAAGAAAAAATCGAATTGACTAAACATTCCCTGAAGAACGCGTGGTGGGACTCGCAAGTATACGCATTACAGGGAAACCTCGCTTTCTATGCCTGCATGCACGCCCTACACTCCGCACTCTTGCAAGGAAAAGAAAAGTTCCCTCCTCTTCCTGAAATGCCTGGTCTAGTTATGGATAACCTGGCCGCCATTCAGGAATGGGCGGACTTCGTATCTGGAAAGCCACTTACGAGCTCCGACCATGAGTACGCGAAGCAGGTTGGTCGCACCGCAGAGCTACATGTGCGCGGCGTGTGTAAGTATTGCCACCAAAATCTGCCAGTCTATGTACATCCAAACTACGAAATCGTACCGTTTCGCAAAAGTCGCGCTCTGATATTTAGCGAAAGAGGATGGCACCCCGGCCGACCAGTGCCCGGCATATCAAAATCCGAAGACACCACTTGGTACTTGGTGGAAGTACATCAAGATCCTGATTCTTGGAAAAAATGCCGCGGAAGCGACCATCACCCAACTCGACTAATTCGACGCGAGCACAACCTCACACCAACTCAGAAACCGTGGTGGGAATTCTGGCAATGAACACCTTTACCCCGCTCTCATAAATGAGGCGGGGTATTTTTTGTTGCCAGCAGTCAGGTACGACGTGGAAACGTTTTTAGCCTCAAATAAAAATAGTCTTTGACACCACCTTAATAACGTAGTGATGATCGTTATTTTTGACACTCTCAAGAAAAACGGCCAGTGCGTCCAAGTCATATCCGTTTAGATGTGTTTCTAAATCGTTCATGCGTGACAATACAAGAAAAACTAAGACTGCAGTTCTTTTATTTCCATCTACAAATGGATGATTTTTTATTAGAAAGTACAAATAAGCAACAACCTTTTCTTTGTCGGTTACGTAATTTTCAACTCCAAAATTACTACCATTTATATTGGCTACCAGAGCTTGTATTTTATTTACAGATTCAGGAGTTGCAGGGAAAGATATCAAACCTTCACTGTGCAGAAGGTTGTAAATCTCGCAAATGTTTTCTGACGTCAGCGGTAGAAATTTCCTTCTTTCCTTCGTCATATTGTTTGAGTGAGTTAAAAACCTCTCGATTAGAATCGAGTTGTCGCTTGGCAATAGACTTAATCTCTACCGCGTTATGGTGTGCTTTTTCTCTTTTCCAAAGTTTTAGCATCACTGTAACTATACAACCAAAATTAACCAAAATCAAATGACTGCCTGGCTATCAATCTACTGGCTTATCTTCTGGTATAGTTTTTTCACAACCATCTTTATCACATTTGCATTTAAACCCCACAAGAGCGCCCACTCTTGTGTAACTACCGGTAAGTTCCTCTCCTACCTTAATGTCGTGGAGAGCGTAATCTGTACCATCGTCAGCTGTTTCAGTATTTGGATTACACGAATGGTTCATATACCGCTCGGGCTCTGCAATAAGCAAGTATTTGTTGTGAAAAATAGCGATATATGGTTTAAGTGCACTAGAAAGATTTTTTACCTCCTCTTCTGAAAGATATTGGTTCTTGTCATTCCAGCCCAAAACAGTTTCTCCTTTCTTGAAGTTGCGCATTGCAAAAAGACCTTTTCCGTGGACAGGTGATACTTTTACGCCTACGTCTTGCATGGTTGTTAGTCTAACTTAAAAAGATTTCGAAGTGAAATTTTCTCTGTAAAAATATGCCATAAAATAAAACTGATTTATCAGGTGAATGTGTAGTGATCCCACTACAGACGCTCGACAAATTCATTCCCCGTAACTTCGAGATCATACCTGTTACCATATAACCTGATCCGGAGTTTTGAGCGAAATACAAACTCTTCTCGGGTCTGTTTCCTTACCCTAAGCATAAACTCTGGTTCGTAACCATCGCTTATATTTTCTCTGTTTAAGGTATCAAAATGAAATACATCTCGCTCATTTAGTCTCTGGCTTCCGTGATTCGTGGGGATACCGTCGAAAGTACACTCCAAAATAATCAAAGGTTCGAGTGATCTTTTTTGAGTATGTATATTGACTTGGTTGTAACGATCAAGATTGGACACAGCAGATTGGTGCGATACTTCAATCGCTGGCGGACTTGTGGTTGGATTAGCATTAACAATATCTCGTCCTGCTTGCTGTATTGTCTCGACAGGTGCATTGGCCAACTGTATTTTTTGAGATGGAGAGTTTGTGCGATTCAGAAAATTCAGATGCAAAGCCCCTAATAATTTTTCAAATACATTCATGATCATTTGCCTTATTAACTTTGGTATTTAGTTATTTTTACCCCTACTTTTGCTCGAGTTTGCCTGCTGGCTCGTATGCAGCGTAGATGACGCCAGTACTGCCAATTTTTGAATCAACGAGTTTAAAATTTTCAGCTTGTGTTCCGTCCACGAAAAGCCGTTTACCGGCACCAATCGTGATGGGATATATCCACAGATGCATCTGGTCAATCAAATGGTGTTGAAGTAATGTCTGAATGAGATTGCCGCTACCATACACCCATAAATCCGGCCCATCCTCTTGCTTGAGCTTCTTAAGCTCTCCCACCACGTCATCAGAAATACAAACTGAATTGCTCCATGAAGGCAAAAAAGATTCGTGCGACACCACGTATTTCTTTGTTCTGTTAAATGGATCCGCCACTTCGAGATCTGTGGTTGCGGTGGGCCAGTACGGGGCAAAGATATCGTAGGTGACCCTGCCAAGGAGCAGCTCGAACGGAATGCTAAAAAAGCCGCTCATGATAGCACTCATCTCTTCGTCGTGAGGAAAAGACATTTGCCAGCCGCCATAGGCAAATCCTCCGGTCGCATCTTCCTCCTTGCCTCCTGGCGCCTGCATCACCCCATCGAGGGTAACGAAAGTAGTAGTGATTATTTTTCTCATGTGGGAATTATAACAAATTTCACTGGCCATCTTGAGTCAATGTCAGAATTTTTTTGGTAACTTAAAATGGACGAGTAAAATTTAGGCTACTTTTCTGATAGCTCTTTCAGTAGCTTTAGCGCCTTTGGCCACATATCATTAAATACGTCTTTGTGTTCTTCAGAAATATCCAGTTCAGCTAGCACTTCTGTACCTCCGTCTTTCTCAGTAAATGTGTAATTCTCAAAAGCGGGCGTCCATTTCTTTACCTCATCACTTGTCGTGTCGACATTGCCCTCAGCATCAATCAGACCGATGTGTTCAATTGAGATAAATTCATGTCGGCGATTCTCCGCGATCCGGCTGTACATACCGCCCATCTTAGCCTCTCCACTCTCGTCGACACCCAAAAATTTGATAATTGAACCTTTGCTCCAATCCCCTTCGTAGAATGAACCAGGATTAAACGGTTTAGTCCATTCTCGGTAAGTGGCATCGTCAAGCATGGTATTCCAGACCTTCTCAACTGGAGCGTTTATAAAAATGGAATGTTGAATTTTTTGCATATAGTGCCACTATAACCTTAACAGAAGTTTTAGAATTTTGGATGAATTTTTGACTGTCTGGGACGAAGTTGGAACTTTGATGAAATTACAAAACCACCCCTCTCGCTAAAGAAGGGTGGTGAAGTGTTGTCGGAGGATGTGCCAGTTCAGGTGAGTTTGAGTCGGTTCTCGACTCCGTTAACCCAGAAGTACCGCTTTCCGACATTGCGCTCCATCGTTGCGCCAATCGTTACGATGATTCCACTCAGCATGACCCAGGCCAGGAAGCCCAGCAGGAACGAGTGAAGCGGCAGTGTCTCGATGATGTCTGCGAAGACGACCCACGGACCGACCCCATTCTCGCGAATGAAGGAAGGACCAAATCCCAGAATCGTCAACGAAACCAACAGACCAATGAGGACGCTCGCACCAACTCCAGCATCGACAACCTTTCGGATGCCGCGGACTTTGGCACTGTCTTCTTGGCTCAGCGTGATGTGATTGGCACTTTCTTCACGCTCGCGCCGCAGTTCCTGTGTCTTCTGCCAGGAATCGTGCTTAGCTTGGTGAACCTCCTTCGTAAAAACGACCAGTTTCCGGCGGTCGCTCCATGACATCGGCGTGATGAGCCAATACATCATGCGTGGAATCTGGAAAAACAAGGAAAGGACGAAGGCAGCCACCAGCCAAACACCAATGGTCAGCACAAGTGAAACAAGCCATAAGAACGATTCCAGGGCTGCATCGGCTTCGACCTTCGATTGGACGAGAACGTCCATCTTGCCTGGATAGTTTTCACGCAGGTAAGAAAACAGGGTGATGAGGGCGATCATAGCAAAGGCAACCGCCCGCCAATAATAGCCAGAGAGCTTCTTCCCGAAATTGCCTTTCGGCAAAGAAAAAAACCAGGTGAATGGTGCGAATAGCTTTGTCATCTAAACATCCTCCGATTTGTAATGTACTGTTCACTGTGATTATACACTATATATAATATATGTAAAGTACTGGCTGTCTGGGACGATGTTGGAACTTTTTTTACGTCAACCTTAATTTCTTCTGTCAGACATATATAACTCGTCGGAAAGTTGATGTTTTGAATCGCGTCTTAAATTTAAATTTACTGGATCAAAGGTACTCCCTTCAATTGGAACATTCAAAGGGATTTTTTCGACCAGGGCATCGCTCCCAGCAGGTCCGTTACCTCGGGCAATTTTTGTAGCCAACTCAGGATTTGTAACTAGTACCCAAACGAATCGATAACCGTTTCCATCGGTAGAGTTGAGATTTGGAACAATAGCATATATGTTTTGCAAGATTTCACTTTCTGCGTTAGCAATATTTTTTTCTAAATCATCTGCTCTTTCCCTAACTGACCGTTTTACAGCGTCCGGCAAATCTTCAAACCTTTCATAAACCTTCAACGTTTCCAAAAAATCTTCCTTTTCATCAAACAAGTCCTCTAACTCTATTTCTTTTTCAGCAATTTTTTTGTCAGTATATATTCCCTTAATCCGATCAATTCGAGTAACGCCAGGCTGGAGCTTATATTGTACAAAGTAAGCATAAACTTCATGAATTTTAGGTTCACCTTCTTTTACTTCAATTCCTCTAGCTATAGGGTTATTTTCTCGAAATGATTCTGTCATGCGCTTATAATTGTAGTAAAATTTAAACTTAAAATGGGAGACAGGGACTCGGTCACGAGTTACTAAGCATTGTACTCGCTACGCTCCTAAAATGCTAAGTACTCTCGACCCCGGCTCGCTGTTCGTCGCGCTAGGAAATGCGCTCCTCACAACGCTGTGCCTTTCTCGTCCCTCTTCGCAACTTGAAGCATAAAAATAGCCTTATAAATAAGGCTATTTTTATACTTTGCTGGGAGACAGGGACTCGAACCCCGATACCTAGGACCAAAACCTAGTGTCCTACCATTAGACGATCTCCCAAGATGGTATGCATTTTGCGATGACTCCAACAAGACCAAAACCTAGTGTCCTGACTGTCGAGCGAGCGAGCGTCGTGGGAAAGTTTACTTTTCCATGACCGAGCGAGCGCTGACAGCAAGCTTTGCTTCCCATTAGACGATCTGGCAAAATGTTCCTTCTCGGTGTTCCTTACACGTCGCTGCACCATCGCGCAGCGCTAGACTACCACAAAATATTCATTGTTTGAAGCGGTCTTTGTCTCGGGTTTTTACCTTTTCCAAGCTCTCTTTTAACGCTTCATCAAGATCGATGTCGTGGGTGTTGGCAAAACAAACCAACGTATACAAAATGTCGCCAATTTCGTCGCTAAAATTTTGCGACTGTTCACTGGCTTTTTTCGGTTTGGGGCCGTATTCATGATTGATCAAACGCGCAAACTCTCCTACCTCTTCAATCAAACGAGCGAGCATAGCGTGCGGCGACCAGTATGACCAGCCTTTTTCTTTGTACCAGTCGTCAAGTTCTTTCTGCTCCTTGTTCATACATTATTTGGCTTCGTAAGCGGCTTTCACAAAGGCGGTGAAGAGTGGATGTGGCGCGAGGGGACGCGCTTGAAGCTCGGGGTGAAACTGAATTCCCACGAAGAACGGGTGAGCTGTGGTTGGTAGTTCCATGATTTCCATCAGACGACCGTCGGGTGAAGTGCCAGAGAAATTCATGCCCGCTTTTTGCAACTGTTCAATGTAGTTGGGATTCACTTCGTAGCGATGGCGGTGACGTTCGAGAATCGAAGTTGTTTTATAGGCTTTCGCGGCGAGCGAACCTTTCGCGAGCCGCGCCTCATATTGCCCGAGACGCATGGTACCACCCATTTCTTTTTGGGCAATTTTCTCACGCTGCTCCGGCATGACGCCGATGACAAGGTTGGCGGCAGTGTCGTCGATTTCTTCGGTGCTGGCGCTTTTTAGTTTGAGCACATTTTTTGCGTACTCAAGGACGGCGAGTTGCATGCCGTAGCAGATGCCGAAGTAGGGGATTTTTTGTTTGCGTACAAACTCTATCACATTGAGCTTCCCTTCTATGCCGGTCTTGCCGAAGCCTCCCGGCACCAAGACACCGTCGTACTTTTTCAATTCTTTGAGTGTTTTTTTGTCGGTAAAGTCATGTGAGGACAGATAGGAAATTTCTGGCTTGAGGTGAAGCGCGTAGGCGGAATATTTGATGGCCTCGATGACCGACAAATACACGTCAGACAATACGAAGTCGCCCGAATTGAAGTACTTGCCAACGACGGCAATCTTGACCGTGTCGGTGCCGTTTTTGGCTCGGGCGACAAATTTCCTCCAAGCGGACAGATCGGCAGGTTTTTTGGTGGGAAGTTTCAGAAGTTCGCACAGTCGAAGTGAGAGTTTGTCAGCTTCGTAGTTGAGCGGAATGTCGTAGATGTTGCTGACGTCTGGTGCTGAAATGACGTTCTCCACCCGCACGTTGCAAAACTTGGCAATCTTTTCTTTGCGCTTTTGGTCTACCCCGACTGGGCTCCGAGCAACGATCATATCGGCAAACACGCCGGCGCTGTTGAGGGTACGTACTGCCGTCTGGGTCGGCTTGGTTTTCATTTCTCCGAGTGAGCCGGGCACGGGTAGGTAGCTCACCATCACGACCGCCACCTCGTCATTTTCGTCGCTCTTCATCATGCGGACAGCCTCAAGGAAAAGTACGTTTTGATACTCACCGACCGTGCCGCCGATTTCGGTAATGACGACGTCGGCGTTTGCTTCCTGGCCGGCTTTCTTGATACGACGAATGACTTCAAGCGGAATATCCGGTACCACCTCGACGTTCTTGCCACCGTACTCAAGATTACGTTCTTTTTGAATCACCGACAGATACACGCTACCGGTCGTCATGTAATTGATGGCCGGCAGATCTTTGTTGAGGAAACGCTCGTAGTTACCCATGTCTTGGTCGGTCTCGAGACCATCCTTAAGCACAAATACCTCGCCGTGTTCGGTCGGATTCATGGTGCCGGCGTCGACGTTGATGTATGGGTCGATTTTAATGGTGGTCACATTGAGCCCGCGTGCTTGTAGCAAAAGTGCGATTGATGAAGTGGTGACCCCCTTGCCGACGCCGCTCATCACCCCACCAACTACGAAGATGTATTTAGGCGTCTTTTTTTTGGACGTCTTTTTTTGTGTCGTGTGTTTCATATCGGTGGGTTAGGTGCGTAAGTAACGAGCAACGGCGAGAGTGCTTGAGACAAATCCAAGCACCACGCCGGTACCGACGAGTACGCCGAAGAGATAGCCGAAGTTTTGTATGTAGTAGGTGTAGAGGTTGAATTCAAAGAATGACTCGGTCATCGGGCCGAGCCAGACCAAGACTGGATAGAAAATAAGCATAGTGAGCACACCGGAAATAAATCCGTACATGATGCCCTGGAGCATAAACGGACCACGGATGAACATGTTGCCTGCACCAACGAGCCGCATGATCGATATTTCTTCACGAGCGGTGTAGATCGCCAAGCGGATGGTATTAAAGGTGATCAACACCGCCGCAATGAGAAGTATCGACATCACGACGAGGCTGGCTTGCTCGACGGCGTTGATGATGGAAGTCAGCATGTCGATGGAATCTTTGTTCCGAGCGAAGTTTATTTCATCAATCACCGGGGTCTGCGGCTGTTCTTGGGCACGTTGCTCATCGAGGAAGCGCGCGACTTGTTCGTACTGCGAGGTTTCATTGGCTTGGATAGCCAAGTTGCCACCGAGCGGATTTTCGTCGAGTTCTTCGAGTGCTTGCATGGCAATCTCGTCGTCACGATTGCGCTCGCGATACAGCGCGAGCGCTTCTTCTTTGGTGGTGTAGACAACCGACTCGACTTCCGGCAGAGCCTCCACTGCCAACTTCAAACGAGCAATGTCCTCCTCGGGAGCAGTCGGCACAAAGTAGACGTTGATATCGACCCGATTCTGAATCGCCTGGAGCGACGTGTCGAGGAGCTGTTGTAGAAATATAGTGGCGCCAATCACGAACAACGCGACCGTGAGAATAAAAATAGCGGCCAGCGACACGTAGGCGCTGCGCCAAAATCCAACAAACCCAGCCCGTACTACTCTCCGAAGTCCTGTGAACATACTCTAGATTATAGTACGTACTTACCGGTCGCGTCATCTCTCACTATCCGACCGCCGTCCATGGTGATTACCCGTCGCTCAATCTCGTCAATGACGCCTTTGTTGTGGGTAGTCATGATGACGGTGGTGCCGAGGTCATTAATTTTGCGGAGAATTTGCACCACCTCGTAGGTGGCTATTGGGTCGAGGTTGCCGGTTGGCTCGTCGGCAATGATGATGTCTGGCTGGTTGACAATCGCCCGCGCAATCGCCACGCGCTGTTTCTCGCCACCAGAAAGCTCGTGTGGAAAATTCCACACCTTGTCTTCAAGGTCGACGAGCGAAAGCGCTTGGGGAACGTTTTCGGCTATTTCGGCATCACTACGACCATTGGCTTCCATCGCAAAAGCGACATTTTCGTAGGCAGTCTTGTTCTGCAGGAGTTTGAAATCTTGAAAAACGGTACCGATTTTGCGGCGATAGTTCGGGAGTTTGGATTTAGGGATTCTATGAATATCGAGTGACTCAAAAAAAACTTGCCCATGCGACGGCTTGTCTTCGGCAATAATCATCTTGAGGAGTGTCGTCTTGCCGGCGCCCGAGTGGCCCACCACAGACACAAATTCACGGGGCGCAACTTGAAAAGTTACCTCTTGTAAAGCGGCACTGCGACCATCGTTGTACAGCTTTGACACGTTATCAAAGTAGATCATACGTCACAGTATATCACGCTACGCGCTCTCGGCTCCATTATCCAAAAAAGCGCTTAAATCTCCATCCAATACCGCATTCACATTTCGCACTTCCACGTTGGTGCGGTGGTCTTTGGCCAGCTGATAGGGGTGTAACACGTATGAGCGAATCTGACTGCCCCATTCGATTTTGACTGTCTTTTCAACTGACAAACCTTGCAACTCGCGCACCCGCTGTGCTTCCCTGAATGCAAAAAGTTTGCCGGCGAGAAGCGCGAGACCGCGTTCGCGATTTTGCTGTTGTGAACGTTCGGTTGAGACATGCACGGAGATATTGGTTGGTTTGTGCACGATGCGAACGGCGGTCTCGCGCTTATTGACGTTTTGCCCACCGGCACCACCCGAGCGCGCGAACGAGATCTCGAGGTCCTCTTCCTCGAGCTCCACGTCGCCGACATCGTCGAGTTTGGGTGACACCTCAACCAACACAAACGAGGTTTGACGTTTGTCGTTGGCATTAAAAGGTGAGATGCGCACCAGACGATGCACTCCGGATTCTTTCTGTAATGTGCCATAGGCACCCTTACCTTGTATTTCGAACGTAATGTTACGGTAACCATTACGATCATTGGCGTTGCTGTCGATTACCACCACACCAAAGCCACGCCGTTCGGCGTACCGCCGATACATATCGGTGAGCATACGGGCGAAATCTTCCGCGTCGTCGCCGCCGGCGCCAGCGACGATGGTAAAGACAGCGTCGTGACGATCATACTTTCCTTTTCCTGAAGTAGTATCTTTCAATTCTTGGAGCTCTTTGATCATCGCTTGCGCCGCTTGTGGGTTGTTCCAAAAGGTCGGCTCGAGCATAGCCGCTTCGATTTCTGCAATTCGAGTCTTTGGGCCGATCATGGGTCGAGTATAGCAAAAAGAAAAGCGCGGCGCCTGAGGGGCACCACGCTTAAGCATCTCATAGATCTTTTTCCCAATACAGTTGCTTCACCGCAAAGCCTAGTTCTCGCCATGTGTGCTCCGTAACCGAACTGGGTGTGCCGAGCACGTAGGCCCGCGCTTTCTTTTGTCGTGTCAGCCACTGTTCCCGCGCCCGCCACTCAAGCTTGCGTAAGAGTTCGGCCATGGAACTATGGCCATCATAGCCGTTCTTCATCACAATATTCGTGATAAAAACGTGGTACTCCGCTGGACTTCTGATGACTGAAATCTGCGCCGTGCCGACAAGGCTTTTGTCGCACACAGCACAACCAAGAAAGCTGCCAAATTTTGCCTCTAGTAGTGCCCGGAAATCCATCCGCTCGCACGGGACCTTGCGGTCGTCGTAGAGCTGTTTGAGTAACCTATGATAATCTCCGATGAGGCTCTCAAAGGTAATGATCGATTCTGGCGGTTGACCAACGTAGGTAGTACACCTACTGCTTTCAACCTCGGTTGCTAGTGAAAACAATCTATCCTCCCTCTAGAACAAAGCCGACTCAACAATACCTAAAATTCGACAAAACGCAAGCAAATTTGTCAAAAAATCCTTATTTTTCAAGCTACATTGGAGCCAATGTCCGGGATCGAACCGGAGACCTCATCCTTCGCTTGCACCTCGCCTTTATATATACGAGAGGGCTAGACTGTATCTTCGACCGCGGGGGTCGCCTTTGTCAGTCGTTCGGGCCTCTTAGAGTCGTGACTCGGATGCCACGGTCTGAACCTTACAAAGGCCTTTAACCGTTATTCAGGATTCGTCTCACAAGTCGCCTCATGAGCGGGCGGGGATCGTTATTGCGACCCACCATGGATGCGCTCTACCGTCTGAGCTACATTGGCATAGGTAGTTGTCTGCAATTCTGTAATTGCAGACACGATACTATCACGAAGTTTCGTATTTGAAAAATATATTGTTAATACTCCGTAACAGTTCCACCTTGAGTATCGGCGTGTAATAATCTAGGATGACTACGTTTACATTCAGCCACCTTAGCTCAGTTGGTAGAGCGTAGCATTCGTAACGCTAAGGTCCCGAGTTCGATCCTCGGAGGTGGCTCCAAAAAAAATAAAAGCGCCCGACAGGGCGCTTTTATTTTAAAGATCTTTAAGAGACAGATTGATGTAGTCGGTCTTGCCGATGTCAACACCATTCTTGCGAAGAATCGAATACGCGGTCGTCATGTGAAAATAGAAATTCGGGATGATGTATTCTGTTGCATGCTCAAAGCCGGTGAGATATTTCCCTGGGGCAAACTGAAACGGGATTTTAATATTTTCTTTTCCAATTATTTGTGAGGGCTTTATCGATTTCAAGAAGGCAATGGTCTTCTCTATACGCGCTTTCAGCTCGGGAATGGTCTTCTCGGTGTCTTCGTGTTTTGGATTTTCGATTTCAGCGAGTTTGGCGGCAACGCTCTTTGCGTTATCGCATGCTATCTGCACCTGCCGTACAAACGGGAATTGATCGAACACGAGGCGATCATTGAGTAAATGTTCTACATCGGTTTTCTTTCCCCCGGCGTGATTCTCGGCTTTGTCCAAAAGCTTTGAGAGACTTTCGAGTGCTTTTATCATGCCGGGTATTGTAATCGTGTAGAGATTTGTTTCTTGCATATGCATTTTGTGTGGTTTTTAAACTTAAGCAGCTTTATTAACGTCCTTGAGCCTCGCTACGATAGCACAAATCAGTTGCATCATGCAAGTGTTTAGTGGTACAGTGTCGGTATGAAAAAGATGGGAAAACGATCAGATTGCCCTGTCAGCTTTGCGCTTGAAACTTTCGGTGATACGTGGTCGCTTTTGATTATCCGCGACCTCTTATTTTTCGGGAAAACGTACTATGGTGATTTTCTCAAATCCGATGAAAAAATCGCCACAAATATTCTCGCTGACAGACTCTTTCGGCTTGAGCAGGCTGGAATCATAGAAAAAATCCCCAGCGCAAAAGACAAGCGTCGAGACGCTTACCAGTTGCGTGACAAGGGCATAGACCTGCTGCCGGTGTTGATTGAAATGATGGTGTGGAGCGCAAAATACGACTCTAAAACTGCCGCACAAAAGAGCTTTGTTGCGGAAGCAAAAAACCATCGGGAGCAACTCATCAAGCAAATCAGAACCGCTTTAAAACAGAACAGGGTTTTATTTAAATCAATATAACTCTGTACCCGCCTCAGCTATCTTACTGTTCATTCCTTTTCGTATTGCGCGGTGGACGGGACTCGAACCCGCAACTTCCGCCGTGACAGGGCGGTGCTCTAACCAATTGAACTACCACCGCAAATGTGGTCAATGCCGGGCAAGAAATTTTTCAAAGACTTGCTTTTTCCGACTTAAAAAAAGGCCATTTGGTACCTTTTTGTACATCAAATGGTAGAGCAGTATAGAACTTTTCACCCCATACTGCAAGCGAAATGCTTGCTTGTTTAGACGCGGATATAAACTGCCAAATATGAGTCCGATCGCTAATCAGCAATCCACCGCCTTGGCGGTGGATTGCTTGGTTTAGTGGCTATACTTAGTGGTATGAGTCTTGAAGCCGAAGCGGAACAGCTCCTTAGAAAAAACCGACGGTGGTATAAGCAACATCAGTACACGGTTCCGTCGCCTGAAGTGTATCCCTACCAGTGGCTGTGGGATTCTTGTTTCCATGCCATTGCTCTTTGCTATTTTGACCCAATCGCGGCTCGCAATGAGCTGCGCTCGCTCTTGGCGATGCAGTACGAGGACGGCATGATCCCACACATGATTTTTTGGCGAAAAATCGCGCACCGACCCTACTTTCTTGCCTGGGAAAACCAAAGCAAAAGCTCGATCACTCAGCCGCCGATGATTGCCTATGCCGCCTGGGAGGTTCACCGCAAACATCCTGAAGACGCGTTTTTGGAGGAAATCTACGAACCACTGCTTAAGTACTACCGCTACCTGGTTGAACGTCGCGACCCAATCGACGAACACCTCATAGGGCTTATCAACCCCGACGAATCCGGTGAAGACAACTCGCCTCGTTTTGACGCCGCTATCGGTGCGGCGAGTGATATCTCTTTCTTTGGTCACATGTTCGAGCGAAACAAACTGGTGGAAAAAAATCGCTCATGTGGCTTCAATGAAGAGATTTGCATGCGAGAGAACTTTTGGGTGAGGGATGTACCATTCAACGTCATTACTATTCGTAACTTGCAAGCGCTCGGCCACATCGCCTCTTTTCTTGGGCACAAGCAGGGAGAGCATTTTGCTACCACCCACGCCAAGCTCATGCGCGACGCGATGCGCGCGACTATGTTTGAAGACGGCGTCTTTTGGTCAACAATGGGTCAAGACAATCAAAAAATCAAAATCCACAGCTGGAGCCACTTTATCCCGATGTTTGCCGACCTCTACACCAAAGCCGAAGCCGACGCGGTGATGAAAACACACTTTCGCAACGACCAGACATTTCGCTCGTCCTTTGGTATTCGTTCAGTGTCCAAACAAGAACCGTCGTACCGTTCGGATGGTTTTTGGCGCGGACCGATCTGGCTCGGGCCGCAATGGTTTATCTACAAAGGCCTGCGCGCGTACGGATACAAGGAAGACGCGATGTTTGTGCGCGACGCGATGTATCAGAACGTCGAGCAATCAAATTTTCGTGAGTATTTCAACCCAGAAACCGGCGAAGCTCTCGGCGCAAGGCGTTTTAGCTGGGGCACGCTTCTGCTTGATATGCGTGATTAATAAATATATCTGTGTTCCAACCCTGCACGCCATAAAAGCGGGTAAGACTTGGGCTAGCGCCCCAGAGCGCACGCTTTTATGGCGTGCAGGGTGTGGGAACAATTGTGCATTGGTGACAAGTTAAAGCCGTCACATTGCTATACTTGAGGTATGGATAAAGATCTTTTGCTGTATGTAAAAAACCAATTGGATATTGGTACCGATAGAGCAGTCATCGCCCGCACCCTACAAGAGCAAGGGGGCTGGTCGGAAGATGACATTGCAGCAGTATTTGCCGAGTTGCAAGCGTCAGCGCCGCCTTTGGTGAAAGAATCATACGTCTCGCCACATACATCAAATTCAAAAACGATGTCCAAACTGCTAGTGGCGCTGACGATTATCTTTCTCATAATCGCCCTTCTGCTCGGAGGCGCTGGCTACTTATATCTTAATCAGCTGGGGCCATTTGCTGAACGAGCCCCGTACGATGAATCAAATCTGGCAAGCGGACTGCTGGCGTCTTTTGCCAACATCAAAACAGCAAAATACAATGTGGCCGGAAAGCTCGAAATGACCGACCGCGACCAAGACGCGAGGCCGTTTGTCTTGCCCCCGAGCACTGATATAGAAAAACTCCAGCAACAGTACACCAACGACAGCAACCGTCTCAACGACGTCAGCACGATGCTCAACCACGTCAACTATTATTCGATCAGTAGTCCGTTGCCTAAGACCATTTCTGAATTCGAGTCTGTCGTCTTTGACCCCGCTTCACCTTTCTATCGCTACGACGTTGACCAACGGTTTATCGACCCAGAGTCGCGCACCCCCTATCAATACACCCTGTCGGAAGACGGGCAAAGCTTCACACTCATTGTGACCTTTGAGACCCATGCCGCCGTCAAGGCTGTCCGTACCAGCAATCCCCAGACTGCTATCAACGACAAAACTGTTACTTTTACCAAGGAAAGCGCCAGCTGGTTTAATTTTTCTCCCACTCCACCAAAGCCGTACTTCGAAACTTTCAACGAAATGGCTGATTTCCTGCCGCCGGAACTCCTATTTGAAGCCAGTCTCGCGGCGGCCACCGACTTTTCCGGCGAGAATCCAAACTGGACGACCGCGCTTGATATGGCTGGCGACTTTGGCGACCTGACCTACAAAATCGGCGGCGACTTGGAAAGACACGAAGAAAACTACTACCTGCGCGTGCGCCATATACCAGGCCCTTTTGCGGGCGCCTTGTCTCAATATAAAAATACTTGGATACGAGTTACACCATCGTTTTTAGAAAGCCAAAACACCAATCAGACACTACCGATCAACGTGAGCGGACTTCCTGAAGCCGAAGAAACATATAAAGAAAACCGCGCAAAAATAGCATCGTACCTCAAACGAGTGCTGGAGATAGCCGACGAACAAAAAATTATTCTTTTGGAAAAACCACCTCAGCTGGTGAAGCAGAACGACGAACGCCTGTACCGCTACGACCTCACGGTCAACAAAGCGAACTTTTTGACGTTCGTTCAGCAAACGACTGCCGAGGCAGAAAAAAGTAACATCTCAAGCGACTTTCCGTTCTTAAACGACACGGGACTCTTGGAGTACCTACAAACCGATGAGTTTGATGCGGTGTTTGACTACTTCATCAACAACCTCACTTTTAGCGTGTTTGTGACCACCGATGGCACAGTGAAGGAAATCGGCTACACCTTTAGAATGGTGCCACCAGATAGCGCCGAGGCACTGCAGAAAAAACAACTACTGTTGTCACTGCAACTGACGCTTGACGACGTAAATGAACCACTTTCCATCAGCGCACCAGATACCTTCCGCGACGCAACCGAGATCATGGCCGAGCTACAGCCCCCGCAAGAGCCAGCGCTCGACACTTCTACAGAAGAAATAAGTAGCACAACCACGCCGCCGCAAGAGGACCTTTAGCGCCGATCGTTCCCTCACGAAAGTAGAATTATCTACTTTCTCCATCGTCACGCAAAAACCGCCTTGGGGCGGTTTTATGGTGCCGATGGGAGGGAACGATCCTCCGACCTTAGCTTTATGAGTGCTACGCTCTAACCAACTGAGCTACATCGGCGTATCTATAGAGTGCGAATTAGGGTACTACATTTTGCCTACCCTATCAACCGCTCCATACTCATTTGATTAAAATTGAATACCTTCCGATGTAATCTTTTGCGGAAACCGAACCGAGCGAAGAATATTTGAAAAACCCCAAGCTTTCGCTTGGGGTTTTGAAGAACAGAAGAAGAACTTGTACAGAAAGGTTACGAGCCGCTGACTCGTTCGGTAAAAACGACTTTGTCGTCGGGACCGATATGACGTTTGTCGTCGGCCGGCTCTCCGTTGACGGTTGCCTGCATCCGCCCGTCGATCTTAGCTTTCTTGCGAAGTTCTTTGAGCGAGCATCCGGTCGCTGCGACCTTGACGGTCTTGTCAATCTTATCGCCGGAAGCAGGGGCGATTTTAATCCTGATATCCATGCTTTTTCCTTTCTTGGATTTTAGTCGACTCGCCCGAGCGTATCACAACGCTCGCGCCAACACCACTCTTTCTTACCGGTCTGCCAAAACGATGTTAGGTTAGCAACAACCGTACTTGCAGTCCGCATGGTCGCAAAAGCGATGCCATGTCGGCCGCATACTTGTCTCACCGCCTCCTTGTCTGGAAAGAGGAGATGGTCGTACCGCTTGATGTCGGTAACGTCGTTTCCATTGATAGCGTATGCTTCAGCGTACATCTCTGATGTCCGTGTGTCACAGAAGATATCAACGGATAGGTTCCCGCGCACGTTCTTCCAAATGAGCTCACGCGTCTTCATACTGTCGACACAAGCAATGACGCTCACATTTCTGAACAATTCTTTGCCGGTGAAACGCTCATGGCGTCCGATGATTTCAACGCCAGTGAGTTCACGGATACGCTCCTTAAGAACATCGACCTTAGAGCGGCCGATATCCTCTGGAGAGTAGAGTGACATGGGCACGTTGTGGGATTCAACCACATCGTAATCCCAGACTTCAATATCTTTCACTCCCACTTTGGCTAGGAGATACGCCAGATAACTTCCGACTGATCCGGCTCCGATTTGGCAGACTGGACGGGCGTTCTCTGGATTAAAAAGTTGATGCTGATGGGAGAAGTTCGCTTTTTTACTCATTTGTCACCTCCGGCCATTCTTCCACCTTGGTGTCAGCGAGTGTTGGTTCATACCCATCCCTAAGCCAGCGGCAGATAAGTGAGAACAGATCTTCGATGCGCGCTTCGGCGGCAGCCTGCTCAATTGCGAACGTCGCATTCCCAAAGCACACAGCACCGTTAGGTGATATATGCGGGTGAGCAATCAGCCGGGGATGGGCGGCTTCGATCGCCCAAATACCGGGCTGTCCGCCGAACTTATACCTGATAACGAAACGTCCGATTTTCCTTCGCGTTCCTTTATAGTCGATGATAATTGGTTTGGTTTCCAAAAAAATCGCCTCCTCGTGCTCGTGGAGCTTATGAAGAAGTGGATTCCGCATAATTTGCGGCCACGAGGTAATCAGTTCTTTTTCATCTACAGCAACTGCACTCTCAAGACCGGCTTTCATTCGAAGTAACTGACGCTTAAGATTAAGTTTACTCTGCAATTCCGCGGTCAGACGCTCAATTGACTCATTAGTTTCTTTAATTTCTGACGCGAAATGCTCAAAAAGACGCTTCTTTCGTTCCTTGGCGAACGAAGCAAATGAATCCTTTGTCATCGGTGGCAAAACCGCCCGCTTCAAGTTTTTTGGGACGTAGCCATTCCAAGCTATCTTCATAGCGGCACGGAAAAGATCCGGCCGCGCCGTTGGTTTATACATCAAGGCATACTGGTCGCTATCTCTAAACGGCAACAGCAAATAGATGGTTGAATCAACATATTGCGCGATAATGGCTCCTTCGCTGTCCTTTACGTACGTTCCGCGACCCGGTGTGAACGACCGCGGAAACGATCGATCACCGTCAGGGTCTAACCAAATACCGCAGAGTTTATTCACGTATTCGTCTTGCAAGGGACCGTCAGGTGCGGCCCCGAGCACAACGTGTATGACGCCAATCTCTTTTTTTCGAGGTGTAAAGGCCGGGCCAGACACCAGGTGAAGTTTGAAATTGTAACCAGAAAAACTGGCTAGCATCTTAAGAACAAACTTCATTGAGTGTCGCTGAAGCGGCCAACTTTTCACGAAGGGCGCACCCTCCGTATCTATAATCACGGAGGGTGCATTCTCGGCAACTCCCAACACCGGGTACACCCCGCCTTTGTTCAAAACGGAGTAGCTTTTCAAGGAAATCAATCGATTTTTCTTTTTGAAAATAGCGATAGACTTCCCCGATCCCGTGACGGTATAACCTCGCAGTTTGAATCCACAGAGATCGTTGCTCGCAACTACAGTGCGTTTCAGGGTAACGTCCGTCGTAATTGTTTCTTTCTTCAGGCAACGATAAAGTAACGCCGGAATAAAGCAGGTTTGTTGTGACATTTACCACCTCCTTTGGGGCATTCTGTACATGTCAAAGGTCATGCTGCGACATGTATAATACAAAAAACTGTTTATGTCAATAATTTAGGTAATAGCGACGTATCTACGGCGGCGCCAGAACGACACGCGGTCGGTCTTTCTTTTGCTAGTTGCGGGGCCTGGAATCGAACCAGGGTCTGGAGGTTATGAGCCTCCCGAGGTACCTCTCCTCTACCCCGCT
>ERZ1292625.1954-Hain-H41-01um-R1-1954-length-21084-cov-16_pt1 | contig 21084 bp, 25 predicted proteins | sample MGYA00564400_ERZ1292625 | MGnify/ENA primary metagenome ERZ1292625 (study PRJEB36523, sample SAMEA6512639) | groundwater metagenome | collected 2019-01-08 | study: AquaDiva: Metagenomics assemblies of 32 groundwater samples
GAGATGAAACACCAAAAATATCAGCATCACATTGCAAAAATTCACGATACCTTCCTTTTTGAGGTTTTTCTGATCTAAAAGCAGATTGCATTTGATATCTTCTAAATGGCATTACAAGTTCATTTGAATACTGTCCGATTGCACGGCAAGTTGGGATTGTTTGATCGTAGCGAAGAGCTACTTTTCTTCCACCTTGGTCTTCAAATTGAAAAAATAATTTCTCGTCTTCGCCAACTTGACCCTTAAAAATCTCCAAAGGCTCAAGTGTTGGAGTTTCCATTGGGTCATATCCCCAGATTTCAAAAATTTCTTCAAGTTTAGTTTTTAGCCATTGTCGTTTTAATGCCTCTTGAGGTAAAAAATCTCTGAATCCTTTTAATGTTTGTATTTTCTGATTTGACATAATTTAATATAAATATATTATAACGGATTATAGTTTACAATTCTTATCGTAAAAATAAAAAATAATTGGTGTTCCTGATTGCCCTGTTTTTTTGAGTGCCAGTTCTGTTGCTGCAGCCGAAGGTCCTACTATTTCGTTATTAATCCATACTAAATTTTTAAATTTATAAATTTTGTTTAACATATTAAACACCATACCTTCTGCCGCATAGCTGGCAAGATATCGGCAAGCTCTTTCCTCCAATTCAGCTTTTAGATCCATTGGAATATCAATATGATTTGATAAATGTTTGATAACCTGTTTTGATAGTCTTGAATTTACCCATTTGTTTTTGTACAAGTCAATTGACAGGTCATTATAAATTTGATTAAACGTTTTTTGATATATTGGTAAATATTTATTCATAATTTTTGAAAATCTCAATACAACTGCTTTATTTTTATCCAATAAAGTATCAGCACGTTTTTGTAACTGTTTTTGAAATGATCTTGAAAGACTTTCAAGCTGTTTTGAAGAGTACCTCACCTTTGATTCGGGATACATTATCGAAGGATTAGTGTCTGCTGTAAATATATAAAATTTATAATTTAGCTTATATTTGTTTAGTAACGCAAAGAATTTACGCTCTACCTTAATCAGTCGGCTAAATTTTGATTTATTTATTGAATCATCAATATTAATATCAAAATCAAAAAAGACTTGATTGTCCTTGTCGATAGTGGTTTTGCTTGGCATACATTCCCAAACATAAAAAGTAACGCTATCGTTTTTCAGGTAATTTAATAGCAACTTCTTATTTCGTACCGGCGCAACTGAATTGTTTTCTAATTCGTTCAGTAATTTAACTATTGTCTTGTATTTCATTTTTCTCCTTTCTGTGTAACACAAATATTTTAGGAATCGTAGGAATTCCCATCTTTTTACGTAAGCTATCCATTGTTTGAGAACGGGTGGTTGATTCGTTCCATGCCATGATTAAGTTGTCACCAAAAATTTTGTACATGTATAATCCCTCTACAGCGTATTGCCGTAGAACCTTTTTTATGTATCCGTCTAATTTTAATAATATTTCAGGTCCGACTTTCATATGTTTTTCTGCTATTCTTAATTCATTTTCAATGACATCTTTTGGTAAGTAAGGTGCTATATCTTCATAACTCAAATTTTTAAAAGTAGCCACAAACCTTCGAAACATTTTTGGACCCAACAAGCTACTAAAAGTAGAGACCCTGATTTCATTTTGGCCTACAAGAATGTTGAGTTGATCTTGAACGAAACCAGCATAATTAGCGATCGATTCCATAGTAGGCCTTTTACCGTCAAGCTGTACTCCATAAGGCGATAAGCATAAGGGGTTATCGTCAGCCATAATCTTAAAATATGTTGGTTTTGGTAAACTTGTAACCTTCCCAAAAGATTTCACAAGATCCTTTTCAAGATCAAGCCTAGGATATAATCTGTGATCGTTTATAAAGGCACCCTCCATAGACACTCCAACATATCTTTGATAAGTATCACCTTGAGGTGAAAAATAGAGTGTTGTTCCAGCTGGACAGATCCAGTTAACAATATTTATTGGTTGTCTTGTCATCATAGAGTTTTCAATAATTTGTTTAATTCTGCGTGGACGCTCGAAAGACATGACAGATCTGCCATTCCAGATTTCCATTAATCTTTCTGCAGTATCTATGTTTTTTCTGATTTCCATATTTTTATTTATTACGGTTGCACAGATTGTTTTGATTTTTTTATCAAAATTTTTCTGTGCAACCAATTTCCTTGGAACTTTAACCACTTTTGTAAGTATTGCGGCAAGATCCACCTCTCTTCTCCTTATCAGAAAAAGTTCTGCTAACAAATAGAACACATCTGATTAGGGGGAGAGTGAAGGGAATTGAACCCTCGTTGCTGGCTCCACAAGCCAGTGCTTTACCATTAAGCTACACTCTCCATATACAAAAAACTCTCGTTTGTCATACAAACGAGAGATATCAATAAAAAACAAAAAAGACGCTTGCCGCGTCTTAAATTATTTTTAATTTTCCATCTCTACTTTGCGGTGACAATGGTTGGAATCTGTTTACGCTTTTCCCTGCGTCCTCGATTTTGCGAGGCTCCTTGTACCGCGTGACTGGTACTTAAAACGGATGTATTAAAATGTATGAGTATTATATCAAGAAAACCTATCTTGTCAACTTTTTGTTATTTTTCTTTGAGGTTATTGCAAATAAGTTAAGCATTAATAAAATACCAACAGCAGCAATTAAAGAAAATAAACTTATTGAGTTGTAAGCTGTGGTTAAATCCATATATAATTATTCTACAGGTTTGAAGATGGTTCTTAAAGTGTAGCTTTTTTCATCTCTTATACCAACAACATAAATTTCCTGTCCAACTTCCAATTCTTTTATATTTGGACCAGCCCATTTTTTAGGTAACACAATATCGTTTATTTTAGTTTTTGATAATTTTTCAATTTCAATTTTTTCCACCTCAATTTTGTTTTCTGGGAGTGGGGAAGTAATTAATATCCTTTCAGTTTTTAATACCTTGTTACCACCATTTGTTTTACCTATAGCTACAATATAATCTCCAATTGCTAAATCTGTTTGTTTTACAGTCACATTTTTCTTCAGGTTATTAATATATGTTGTATTCTCATCAACAGAAATTTGTAGTATTCCACCTTTATCTGACTTGATTTGAATAGCTCCAGAGGATATGTCTGTTACTGTTCCCACAAACGAAGTTGAATTATTTTTTACTTCTGTTGAGAATACTACAATAAACTTTTTGTCATTTATTAAAACTTCAGAAAGGCCTGTCGGAAGTTCAATTTCAAGTTCGAAGACACCTTCAGAATTGGTTTTTGTATAGTAGTCTGATTCGAATGTTGAAATAATAATATCTGTATTTGGAGAAGCAAAACCCTTAATTAGCGGGTTTGTATTGAATACATCAAAATTATTTAGATTTTCTATTGTTAAATTTATAATATTCTCGGGGGTTGGAATATCTTTATTAATAACTGGAGATGGAGTCACTTTTACTAATTTTGATACTCTCCATGTTCCAAATGCAGCAATAAGACCAATTGATATACCAGCTAGGATTGCATAAATTACCTCTTTTCGCATGCGCTCCGTAATATACGATGTAAACTGTCCTCTTGTCAAGGAAAGACTAATTGGTTAGAATGACTTTGCATATGGATATTACATTTGTTAAAGACCAAACATTTAAAATAAAAGGTAAAACTGGCTTTGCTTTGACAGATTCTAATGGATTAACTCTAGAATCAATCGATGGTACAAGCTCTAAGATTTTTAAAACCCCAGGTGAATACGAGGTTGCAGGTATTTCTGTAATAGGTATTAAAACAGAAGAAGGAACTGTTTTTGTGTATGAAGTTGATGGTCTTAGAATTTGCCATTTAGGTAATATCACTAAAAAATTGTCTGATAGTAAAGTATCCGCAATAGGAGATATTGATATTTTAATTGTTCCTGTAACAGGAGAATCAATTGAAATGATTCAACAAATAGAGGGCTATTATATAATCCCATTTGGTGCAAAGTCAGAAGAAGACTTAGAAAAGTTTTTGAAAGAAAGTGGATTAGTAGTAGAAAGATTAAATAAATTTAGCATCAAAAAAGATGATTTGATAGAGGATTCTGCTGCCCAAATAATAGTACTTAATAGCTAGTCAAAGTCTTCTATAACGTAGTGGCCTTTGTACTAAGTACTATGTACTATGTACTAATATTATGGCAGACATAAATAATCTAAGGGTTCCACCCCACTCAGCTGAGGCAGAGGCAAGCGTACTTGGCGCACTTCTTCTTGATAAAGATGCAATTATTGCAGTAGCAGAATTTTTATTGCCTGATGATTTTTATGATGAACGACATAAAGATATTTACGAAGCAATACTTTCATTATATGAAGAGAGAGTTCCTGTTGATGTTTTAACCGTCGCTACGCGCCTAAAAAAAACAAAAGCGTTAAAAAGAGTAGGTGGTGCATCATACCTCACAGATATTGCAAATAAAGTTCCAACTGCTGCACATGTTGAACATTATGGAAAAATAGTAAAAGACCAAAGTGTTAAAAGATCTTTGATGAAGGCTGCAACTAAACTTGTTGAGTTTTCACTTGACGAGGGGATTACTTCTGCTGATCTTTTGGACAAGGCAGAGTCAGAAGTTTTTTCACTTAGCCAAAAAAATGTTAAAAATGCTTTTACTTCTGTCAGAGATACACTTGCAGAAAGTTTTGATAGATTAGATGAACTACATAAACAGGACGGGGGACTTCGTGGTGTCTCAACAGGATTTATTGACCTTGATAATGCAACTGCGGGTCTTCAAAAAAGTAACTTAATAATACTGGCTGCTAGGCCTGGTGTTGGTAAAACCGCGTTTGCATTAAATATTGCTCAACATGCGACAGTAAAAAATAAAAAGAATGTTGGTTTTTTTGCACTTGAAATGAGTAAAGAGGAAATGGTTGATAGGTTACTTGTTGCTGAAGCAGATATTGATGCATGGAGACTTAAGACTGGAAAACTCGATGAAAATGATTTTACTAAGTTATCTAATGCTATGGGAGTTTTGGCTGAAGCTCCACTTTACATTGATGATACTCCAGCTCTCTCGATACTTGAGATGAGGACAAAAGCGAGGAGACTTCAAATTGAACATGGACTTGATTTAATAGTTGTTGATTATCTTCAACTTGCTAGGTCAAGAAACCTAGAAAATAGAGTTCAAGAAGTTTCTGAAATTTCACAAGGACTTAAAAATTTAGCAAGAGAACTTAAAATTCCAGTTTTAGCACTTTCTCAATTATCCCGTGGGGTTGAATCAAGAAATATTAAAAGGCCACAGTTATCAGATCTTCGTGAATCTGGGAGCATAGAACAGGACGCTGACATTGTTATGTTTCTATGGAAGGAAGATGATTCGAATAATGAAAACATAATGCTTGATATTGCAAAACACAGAAATGGACCACTTGCCTCAGTTCCACTATTCTTCAAGGGGGATAGAATAAAATTCTTCTCAAGAGACTCAAAACATTCAAACAAAACATAGTTTACTTACTCTTTACCATTTTTTAACCTCTACAATCTTCGTGTCGGTGTGGTGAATTATTATGCCTGAATCATCATTACTCTCTTCTAGAATTGCATTTAAAAAATCGGAACCTAGTTGATTCAAGTCATCATCATTTAAAACAATATCGAGTCCACTCTTAATTATTTTTTGTCTTGTTAGCCTATGTTCTTCACAATCTTTACACATAAATTACCGCCAGCTTCCTATATTGAGGCGATTATATCATAAAATATTAAAAAGTGGTGCGGGAGGGATTCGAACCCTCGTGATGTTGCCATCATTAGTTTTTGAGACTAACCTGTATACCAATTCCAGCACCGCACCAAGTTGACCTATATTGTATCATTGACACATTTCATTTCAAAGAATATATTAAAAATATGGCAACTCCATCAAAAACTAAAATAACTACAGAAGATTTTGTTTATAAAGCTGTATATCGTGTTGTTGGTGATTCTGAAAAAAGAATTGAAAAAAGATTTGATAAAGTTGAAGAATTAGCAGAAAAAAGATTTAACAAAATGATGGAACAGCTTGATTCAATTGCAGGTTTAGTTAAAAAATTTGCCGTCGTAGACACGATATTTGAAGAAGAGACTATGCAATCAGGAAGAATTGCAATTCATTCAGAAGAAATTAAAGAACTTCAAAACTTTGTCTACGCAAATTAGGTTTAATTTGATACAATAGCCACAGTATGGCAAATGTTAATGCAACAGATTTAAGAGCGGGAATAGCCTTTCTGTATGAAGGAAAGCCATTTAAAGTAACGAAATATCAACTTATCAAAATGGGTAGAGGTGGGGCTACTGTTCGTGTAAATTGTCTTAATCTTGAAACCTTTGCAAATGTAGAACATGCTTTTTCTTCAAATCTTTCTTTTGAACTTATTGTTCTAAACAAAAAGAAACTTCAATATTTATACAAAGATGAAAAGCTTTGTTACTTCATGAATAGTCAAACTTACGAACAAATCGAAGTACCAATAAACATATTAGGAACTGACGTTAATTATATTAAAGAAGGTGGAGAATGTGATATCTTGTTTTGGGCCGACCCGCCCAAGGGCGAGGCAAGCCGTGCTATGTCAGTTGATTTACCTCCAAAAATAAATCTAAAAGTTGTTGATTGCGATCCTGGAATTAAAGGAAATACTGCAAGTAACTATTTAAAATCAGCAACTATGGAAAATGGTTTGACAGTTAAAGTCCCATTATTTATAAAAATAGGGGAAATTATTAGAGTTGATACAAGGTCAGGAGATTATGTAGAGCGCGCCAAGGAGAACTAGAATTTGAGTTAAAAGTCCCCAAAAAACATTTGCACCGGCTTGTATAGATCTCTGAAATCTTAATATCTTATCTAAATATTTTGATCGAAAGCCAAACAAAAAATATGGACCTTCAGCAAGATCTGGTAAAATAGCGGCAAAAGCTGCTAAATAGATATTAATATCACTTTTGGCTATAAATATAGTTAATAATACTGCACAGGCTAAATCCAAACCAATTATAAATAATGTTTGTTGTGTTAAATGACCATGTTTTTTCATCTCTGTGTTTAAATGAGGGTTCCAATGAGGTGTCATATCTAGAAGAAAGTGGCTTGCAAAGGCTAGTGGAATTGAAATTAAGGGATTTGGAATTGCTACTGCTATTGCCGCTCCTAAGGCTACGTGTGGTGTTTCTAGCATTGCCCATATATGATATTATCTTGATATGATAATTGCAAATATTCTGGGAATCTTTATTCTTTTTTACATGTTCTGGCGCATGTTAAAAGATGATTACCAATATGAAAAAATTTTTAATTTAGCATTTTTAATATTGTTTGGGTTTATAGCAGGATCTACTTTATCAATATATGTATTAAGTGACTATTGGTTTTGGCTATCTTTAAGTGGAATATTAATAGGCTTTGCAATTGCGATCAAAAGACAGAAAATGAAACTTTATGAGTCTTTTGAAGCTCTAGTTATAGGATTATTGCTATGGATTAGTATAGTTTATCTTACTAATTCAATTAACAAGTTAAGTTTATCTTCATTTATTTCCTTTTGGCTTAGTTCAATTTGTATCGCGCTATTTTTCTTTTTTAAATCATACTATAGAACTTTTAATTGGTATAAATCAGGTAGAGTAGGTTTTGCTGGAGTGTTAACTAGTGCGATCTTCTTTCTGTTTATGGCAGTAAGCAATCACGAGCCATATTTATCAGGATCTGTTGCATTTATACTTTTTCTGGTACTATATAAACTGTCAATAAACAAGAATGACTAATTTACAATTTCCAAAAAATTTATTAAAACCTGTAGGAGATTTTTTAAAGAACAAATTAGCTATGCTTCGCATCAATAGAAAGAAGATTTCAACAGAGGATCCTTTTAATGACAAAACGAGAGATCTGGATAATGCTGCAACGGATACAGAAGCAGAGGAACAATTTGGTCATGCAAGAGTTTCTGCTATTAAAGCTGAATTAAATTCTAAAGCGAGACAAATTAAAAAGGCTTTAGTTAGAGTTCAAAAGGGAAAGTATGGAATTTGTGAGGATTGTGGAAAAATGATTGACACAGATAGATTAGCAGTCTTTCCCGAAGCATCAAAATGCATTAAGTGTGAGAAAAAGAGGGAAAAATGAACCCGAAATTAATTTATGAAGACGAGAGTTTTTTTGTTGTTGATAAGCCCGCTGGATGGATTACAGATTCTTCGAATACAACTTCAAATCAGCCAGTAATTCAAGAATGGATAAAAAATAATTTTAAGTTTGAGATTAACAATTTAGAATTCAGAAACGGTATAGTTCATAGGCTTGATAAAGAGACTTCTGGAATACTTTTGATAGCTAAGACGAAAGAGGCCTTTGAAGAACTACAACGCCAATTTAAGGAGAGGTTGGTGCATAAAACCTATATTGCCCTAACCCACGGAAAACTTGAGGAATCTAAGGGTGTAATTAATGAGCCAGTAGGCCGTTTGCCATGGCGTAGAGATAGATTTGGAGTTTTACCAGATGGACGAGACGCAATTACAGAGTACGAAGTTGTATCTAACTATTCTCTAAGCACTAATCTCTTCACTCTGTTGAGGCTTCAGCCTCAAACTGGTCGGACTCATCAAATTAGAATTCATTTAAAATACATTGGCCATCCAGTGGTTAGTGATGAATTTTACGCAGGCAGAAAAACGGCAAGGCATGACAGAAAATGGTGTAAAAGATTATTTTTACATGCCGGTAAAATAAAATTTTTACATCCTATTACCAATAAGCAAAGCTTGCCACTTCGTGGTAAGGAGATTAGTTTTACATCAGATTTACCAGAAGATCTTCGTGAAGCACTAGTAAACCTCGTGAAAATATCCTAATATTAAGTAATGCAGTTATTTGTAGTTTTACTCTCAGCACTAGTTGGTGGTTATATAGCTAAACGACTTAAACTACAGCCAATAATCGGTTATATTTTAGCAGGTGTTACAGCAAAATCACTTTTTCCGGTTACAAACCTTGAGATTGAAAAACTTGCAGAACTTGGAGCTATCCTTCTTCTATTTTCGATAGGCCTTGAGTTCTCTGTAAATAAATATGGAGGAGTATTAAAAAAGATAGTTTTTGCAGCTTCACTTCAAATAATTCTTGTCACACTTTTCTTGTTTTTTATACTAAAACTTTTTGGGTTTAATAATATAATTGCACTTATTTTAGGATTAAGTTTCTCGCTTTCGTCGACCGCGGTCGTCGTTAAAACCTTAATTGATAGGGGAGAGTCAGAAACTATTCATGGAAAATTAATGATAGGTTGGCTACTGGTTCAGGATTTGGCAGTAATTCCAATGATGATAATACTACCAATAATGGCCTCTAACCAAGATGGAGCACTATTTTTAGGTGCCATAGCAATATTAAAAGCAATATTTATAATTATTGTCTCCGTAGTTTTGGGTAGACATATTGTTCCGTATTTAATTCATAAAGTGGCAATTTTAAATTCTAGAGAATTAATGGTATTAACCTCTGTTGCACTTGCTGTTGGCACTGCCTTAGCTGTATCTCAATTTGGGATATCGGCAAGTTTAGGCGCGTTTATAGCAGGTTTTGTTATATCAGAGTCACAGGAAAATCATGCTGTCTTTGCTGAGACGCGCCCTTTACGTGATTTATTTGTAGCCTTATTTTTTGTAACACTTGGTTTTTTTGTTAGTTTTTCAGATATTTATTCAAATTTAGGAATTATACTTTTACTTTCACTTCTAGTTATTTTCTCAAAGATAATTATTATTGCAGTAATTAATTATGTAATGAAGTTTCGAGGAAAAACAATTGTAATTTCCGCCTTTGGTCTATCTCAAGTTGGAGAATTTTCGTTTATTTTGCTTGCCTCAGCAAGCATGTTAGGTTTACTACCTAAAAATATATCTTCGTTAGGTATTGCCGTTACATTAATTACCTTGATAATAACACCGTTTATTTACAAGTTGGCAATTCCTGCATGGCGATTTTTAAGTTCAAGAATTAAAGTATTTTCATCAATCGATACAAACCACAATTTAAATACTGAATTATCTAATCATATTATTATATGTGGATATGGGAGAGTTGGAAGTTGGGTTGGGAAATCCTTAAGAGATCAAAATATTGACTTTGTTGTTGTTGATTTGGACCCAAAAATAGTTGGAGAATGTAATGCTTTAGGGATAACTGCAATAAACGGTGATCCAATTGAAAAAGAAGTGTTAGAAATTGCAGGCATCAAACTTGCAAAGGCAATTGTAATTGCTATTCCAGATAGAATTTCGCAAGAATCAGTAATTGCATACGTTCAGACGATGTCACCAAATACAAGAATTATATCTAGAGTTCATTTGGATGAAGATTATGAAAAGTTAAAAAGTTTGAGAGTTCATAAATTAGTTCAACCTGAATTTGAAGCTGCTATTTCAATTATTAAAAATATTTTAGTTTCGATGGGTAAATCTACAGATACTGTAAATAAATCTATTAAAAGTTTGCGATTATCACATGCCAAAATTTAACCACAAGAAAAAACAGAACAGTCGCTGGCCATTAGCTGTTGGCCTGTTGTTTTTTTTAGCATTTGCATTTTTGGTATTTATTATTTTTAAGGTAGCAACCGTGGATAAATTTATATATGTAAATAAGACTGAAGCGGGGGATGCGGAAATTATAATTGTTGATTCAAAACAAAGTAGAATAATTAAGTATTTGATACCGTTTGAAACTGAGCTAGATTCGGCAAGAGGGTATGGTAAATATAAAATTTCAAGTTTATGGACCTTAAGTGAAAAAAACAACAACGGTAAATTAATTTCAGAGACGATTGCTAAAAATTTATTTTTACCGGTATATTTGTGGAAAAATGAAGTAAAAAGTAATTTAAATATTTACCAAAAAATTCGAGTATTTTTTAATAAAAGTAATAAAAATATAGATTTAGAAATTAATTCTACTAAATTACCAAACTCAGTTTTAATTCAATTTGTGAATCCTGAGTTTATAGAGATAATACCTAAAATTGAAGTTGAAGATTTAACTAACAGCCTAAATACATTAGATAAAGTGTCTAATATTATCGAAGTTGCTGGTGGAAAAATAACGTCTAATTCTAGAGGATATGATGCTGATCTCGATTGTGAAATTTATGGCAAAAAACTTGAGGTGGTAAATATTTTCTCAAATATTTTTAGCTGCAATAGCAGTGTTGATGAGACTCTCTCAACTGATTTAAAGATTCGTTTGGGAGCTAAATTCTCCGAGAGATTCTGACATCTCAAGAGGAAAAGATAGAACATCCCCCTTAATAAAAATCTTAACAATGTTTTTATTAACTGACTTAATGGTTATCTGATACTTATTCCCATTTTTAATAAGTAATCTGAGTCTTGCTGATAAATCATCAGTTAATTTACCGATATATTTATTATTGAATGTAGTTACAGAAATTTTATGTGCGTGTGTATTCAAAAATACTTCATCGCCTGTATTTAATGAACTGTAAACTTTTTCAGATCCAAGATTAATCAATGTTGTGAGCTTTGTTTTACCTGATATTTCAATGAAGGATGAGACGTTTGGTTTGTTTTGGCTACCAAACGGAACATTTTTTTTGTAGCGTTCAAGTGATTTTTTAGCAATATTATTATCGGAATCTAATTTTAAAACTACTTTAGATGTTTTTGTGGCTTTTGAAACATCTCCATTTTCAAAATATGCATGTGCAAGTCGGTTTAATGCATCAATATCTTCGCTATCTTCATTAACAATTAATTTATTAATTATAATTGCTTGGTGCCAATCAGAATTTAATGCTGCAGTGATTGCTTTTTGGGCTAGGTTTTCATCCATGGGTAGATAATGTATAATTGATATATAGTATGTCAGGACATTCACATTTTGCAACAATTAAAAGGCAAAAAGGATTAAAAGATGCTGCAAAAGGTAACATCTTTGGCAAGCTTTCCAAAAATATTTCTATCGCAATAAAATCAGGTGGGGGAGTAAATCCTGATATGAATTTTAGGCTTCGAATAGCAATTGATAAGGCCAAAGAATTTAATATGCCTAAAGACAATATTGATAGAATTTTACGTTCTGCAGAACAAAGAATGGAGAATATAGAGGAAATTACATATGAAGGCTTTGGCCCTTATGGCATAGGCGTTCTTGTAGAAGTAGTAACAGATAATAAAAATAGAAGTGCTCAGGAGTTTAAAAATATTTTTGAAAAGGCTGGGGGAAATATCGCAGGACCAGGAGCAGTTTCATATATGTTCGATCACAAGGGATATTTATTAATTAAAATGGAAGGTTCGGAAGAAGAATTGGAAGATTTTGTTAATCCTGAAGAACTGAGTATAGAAAAGAAAAAAGCTATTGAGTCAGGTTTTATAGTTCTTTTAGCAGAACTTAGAATGATTCCAAAAACATATATTGAGATTACCGACCCTGAAAAACAGGAAAAGATAGTGAAGTTTTTAGAAGAACTTGAAGACCATGACGATGTCCAGAAAGTACATAGTAATTTTTAAAACATGTTAATTATTTCAAAAAGGGTAAGGTATCTAATTTCTTCTTTAATTTTACTTTTCGGTTTTGTGGGAATTCAATTTTTAGAGGAGAGGTACAAATTTCCCGCCATTGCATTATTGGTTGTGATTACTGGAGTTTTTTCAATATGGTCCTTTTACGAAGGACTCGGTAAGGATATGACCTTGACATCAATTATTTTACCTATGCTTTACACACTTGGGGTGGGTTTGTTTTGGTTTTTGATTCCTGCAAATTTATATACCAGAATCCCAATTATAGTTTTTTTTACAGTAGGTGTTTATGTTCTTTTTTCGACTATGAATATCTATACCGTTTCGTCTTCAAAAACAATCGCCCTTCTTCGTGCTGCAAGAGGAGTGGGGTTTGTTTTGACACTTATTACATCCTTTCTCTTATTCGATGCAATTTTATCAATAAGACAAAATATATTTATCTCATCTGGTTTAGTTTTTATAACTTCCTTTTTACTATTTATACAAGGATTTTGGTCTATAGAGCTAGAAAAGAAAGTAGAGACAATAATTGTTACTATGTCACTAGTTTCTAGTATGATAGTTACTGAATTATCAATTTTAATCTTTTTTTGGCCAGTAACCGTGGTTGTAGGATCACTTTTTTTAACCAGTGGGGTATACATGCTACTTGGGCTTGGACAAACCAAACTTGAAGAAAGATTATTTCCAAGCGCAATTCGAGAGTATATAACAGTAGGATTAATTGTACTTATTGGAATGTTCTTTGCCACACAGTGGGGGAAGTAGTGATATAAAATATCCTATAATATCATATATTGTTTTCACGAAGTAGGGAAAAGTTTTCACGAAATGATATAGTTTGAACTACTTGTGTGGATAACTAAATTTATGCTTTAGAGGAGTACTACAACTTATATAGAATAGTGATTCTTAGTTGTATTCTTCGTCAGTGATTGAGAATAAAAACACTTTAAACATTAGTCCTCCTAAGTAAGAGTCGATATTAACTAACTGAGTATAATAAACCTTACACTCGGTTTCGAATATAGTTGAGAGTAGTGTAGTATTTTGTTAATTATATAAAAACTTTATTAATTACATTGTTATCTTCTACATGCAAACAAGTTTTTGTTACGGCTTCTCTATTATTAGTCTTTAGTTACTGATTATTAGCTTTTGTGCCTCTATAAGTAATCTAAGTCCCCTAAATTTTAAAAATCAGAGAAGTGCTACGTTGGCCCGAAAACACGACTATATATTTAAATGATGTTACTAGTAGTCTTTTGTTCTACAAGGCCTTTAAAATCGATTTGGTGAGGGCATATATAAGGCCAAATTTACAATTTCTAATTATCAATTTTTAGTGAATTTTTATTTACTCAATGGCACAAAAATATATTTCTACATATGAACAACAAATTAGTAAATAAATTTTAATTATTTTAGTTTTATTTTTCTGTTTGAAAAATTGTTTTACTACGAAGTAGCAAGCTTGGCTTATTGATTAACTGAATTATTTTCCTGCTTTCAGCAGGGGACTCCTCCCCCACTTTGTTTTCACCCGTGAAAACTTTTGACAATTTTGCAATTTGTTATATCATCAGTCATGAGTGAACGTATTCAATCTAATATGTCTGATCAATGGCGGGCTACTTTATCGCCAAAATACGGATGGAATAATTATATTCCGAATCATTGGACTAAGTGGGCAGTAGACAACAAAATAGATTTAAATTATCAAGAAATTAAAAAAAGAGAACAGAAAAGAACAAAATCTGTTGTTTTGCCTAGTAAGCCAACAAGGGATATTTTTATATACAAAAGAAGATATGTGAGAGATAAATTTACGCTATGGTACGAAAAAAGGTCTTTACCGTCTACACATTGGACAATTTCTGAATATAAATTTCATTTTAAAAGGAAACGACCTGACTATGCAAAAAGTTTTACTGAGAAAAAAGATCATAATCAAAAAAGTAGATATAAAAAGTCATTTCTTGTACCTGAACCATTAAGAACAATGAATAGTTGGTACGTCGAAAGAGAACGACTTCCTAAAGAAAAAAATCAGAAAAGAATCGTGGTTGCGGAAAGAATTTTGGATGCATCAGGCAAAGTAAATAGAGTGAGCTTATTATTTTTTGGAATGGATGTTCTAATTAGGCAGGAAGATAAAAAATCTAAACATAGATGGTCGACAACAGAAAGAAAAGAAGTTGATATAAAAAACGGGCCACAACAAATGATTAATTTGAAAGTCCCTTGGGATGTTTATGTTCGTAGTATTAGTACTATTTGACTGATACAGAATTACACATTAAACTGAGTATAATGTTAAATACTATACAACTCCCTCATTTTGATGATTATTTGTTATATATAAAAACACAAAATTATTCTGATGAAACTGTATATAACTATGATAGAGATTTGGAAACATTTAGAAACTTTTTAGAATCAGGCCTCTCCTCCCCTACTGAGTTTTCAAATATTAATAAACAAATAATTAATGAATATAAAGCATATCTATCTTCTGCTGATAGAGTGACTTCAAAAAATAAATTAAAAAATACTAAAAAACTGTCTTCATATAGCCTAAACAGAGTACTTTCAAGTCTTAGATCATACACAAAATACTTAATTGAAATGGACTTTGAATCCCCAATTTCACCAAATTCAATAAAACTTGTTAAGACCGAAAAAAAACATGCAAAAGTTGCTGAATTTGATCAACTTGTTGAATTAATTGAAGCTCCACAACGACTCGAAAAAAATCCAATTGTTGGACTAAGAAATAGAGTTATGCTTGAGGTGCTATTTTCCACAGGTATGCGTATTTCAGAATTGTGCAAATTAAAAAAGGTTGATATTGATGGAACAGGAAAAATTTTCATAATGGGTAAAGGAAAAAAGGAAAGATTTGTTTATTTAACCCCTCGTGCAATTGAATTTCTTGATATTTATTTAGAATCCAGAAAAGACAACTTAGAAAGTTTATTTATTCCACTTCGTGGCTCAAATAGTAAAAAAAGCGACAAAAAGATATCAACAAACTATTTACAATCAAAAATTAAAGAATACAGGCAGATTTTAAGAATAAATGTTCCCACGTCCGCCCATTCACTACGTCACGGTTTTGCTACATATTTAGCTGAACAGGGTGCTTCAGCAACAGCAATACAGTTTCTTTTGGGTCACGAATCACTTAATACCACAACACGTTATTTACATGCCTCAGATAAATTTGCTGAGGAAACTCACAAAAAGTACCATCCTTTAAAAAATGTGAAATAAATTATGAATTATACAATTGAATACATTTTAAATAATATAGTTTTTGCTTGTGCAAAAGGTACAGATTTGGGAAGTTCAGAACGTCAAAGTTTAGAAGGTGTGCATGCAGTACTGTGTGTAAAAGAGATACTTAAAATGATTAATGATCAAAATATATCGTTAGTTGAATCAGATAGACCTTTTTTTGAGAATCATGATCAAGGTAAAGATATTGTAGTAAGATGGGCAGACCTGAACGGTTTAGATTCAGATAAAGAAGTTGATATTTCTGTTGGGGTAGCTGACGTTTTGGTGTATGGAGAAGATTTAGGAATTTTTGAAATTGGAACTACCCGACCGACAAAAATGTTACTTTTGTTAAAATATATATCGAAGCAAAATACTTGTTACACGATTCATTTTTGGCCTTATGGTTCAAAAAAAGCAATAATCTTTAAAAATTGGACATAAGTCGTACAATGTTGACAGTTTTTGTTTAACAATATATTATTATTTTAATGTCCAATAACTATTTTGATTTATCAAATAAAATAGATAAATTTATTGACTATTTAGAATTTAATAAAAAGTATTCCACATTAACAATTAGAAACTACTCACATTATTTAAGTCGTTTTTGCAGTTTTGTAAAAGAAGAGAAGATAAATAATATAAATTACATAGACCAGAAATTAATAGTCAAATTTAAAGAACATTTGATAAACTTAAAATTATCTAAAAAAACAACAGGATTCCATTTAATATCGGTTAGGAGTTTGTTTAAATGGATACATCAAAACGGTGAGAATACTGTACTTAGCATTGATCAGATAGATATACCAAAAGCAGAGTCTACAAAACTTATATTTTTGTGCGGCACCGATGTTGAAAAACTCTTAAATACACCTGATATGAATTTACAATATGGAAAGCGTGACCGAGCAATATTAGAGTTGTTTTATGCAACTGGTTTGCGTATTTCAGATTTAACATCACTAAATAGGGATAGTTTTGATTCAACCAAAAATGAAATGAAGTTAAAGAAAAAGGTCTTTTTTTTGCCGACACGTGCGATAAAATGGATAATTGAATATATAAATTCTAGATCAGATGGTAATGAAGCATTGTTTGTAAGCAGCAAAGGAAAGGTCACAAGACTTACTCCTCGATCAGTTGAAAGAATGCTTAAAAAATATACGAAGCAGATTGGATTGCCAGATAATATTACTCCAAAAGCATTAAGACATTCATTTGCAACAGATTTGTTGTTAGCTGGAGCCGAAATAGGTTCAGTACAAAAGATGTTGGGGCATAAAAACATATCTACAACCCAAATTTATACTCATGTGACAAATAAACAACTACATGATATTCATGAGACATTTCATGGAAGAGGAAAATAAGAGAATGAAAAAAGTTTTGATGACTCTTTTTATAATTGTGACATTTTTAATAGGTATGGTGTTAGGTGTAGTCGGCTATACAGTATTTTACAAGAAAACTTTTGATGAGCCAAAAATTGTGACAAATTATCCGTTGCCAGAAATTATTGATGAGAAGAGAGAAACTACAATTGATGCCAAAAGTTTTAATGTTTTATTAACTGGTCATGGTGGTGCGGGTCATTCTGGAGGAGGATTGATGGATGCAATTATTGTCGTGCATGTTAATGTAACTGATAAAAAAGCAAGTTTAATTTCTTTCCCTCGTGATTTTTGGTTTTCTGGACACAAAATAAATGCTGATCCATCTTTAAAAGATGCATTAACTAGTGTAACTGGTCTTCCTATCTCTAATTCCATATCAATTGATTTTGGTTCATTTGAAAAAATGATTAATTCAATTGGAGGTATTACAGTTGATGTTAAAAAAGCATATACAGATAATTTTTACCCAGTTAGAGGAAAGGAAAATGAACTGTGTGGATTTAGCAATGAAAAAATAGTAGAAGTTCATAAACTATATACCAATTTTGAACTAGAAAAACAATTTACCTGTAGATATGAAACTATTTCGTTTGGTGTAGGACTACATGAAATGACAGGAGAAATGGCTTTAAAATATGTTAGAAGTCGTCATGGGGGTAATGATTTTGAAAGGTCAAGACATCAATTTGAGGTCTTAAAAGCAATACTTCAAAAGGCAAATGTTGCATCTATTGAAAAAGCTTTGGATTATGTCAAGACCGATTTTAACATAGATACTGTTACGACAATGTTATCTGAAATTAGGAATCCTCTTGAATATGCAATTTCCTATTTAGGTATTTCTGATGAAAACGTTTTAGTCCAGAGTAAAAGTCCACAAGGCGCTTATATTTTAATTCCAAAAGAAGGGATAAATATCAAAGACTATATGAAAGAGTCACTGTAACACTAATTTCTGTTTCTCCCGGTTGAACATTTGTTGTTTCTGCTTTATCTAATGCCATCATTGGCCTTGGATAATCAAATCCTTGGGATTCTGTCACATTTATGATTTTACCAAGCGTAATTCCTGCTGCTTTGGCAAGCCCTTCTGCTTTTGCTTTTGCAAGTTTTACAGCTTCTTCCCTGGCTTTCTGAGTCATATCAGTTTTTGTTTTGTCATTTACTTCAAAGCTAATGTTTCCAATCACATTAGCTCCAGTTGAAGTAGTTGCAACCAACACATCGTTAACTACCTCAAAGTCAGTTATCTTAACTTCATAACTTGTAGATACTCTGTATCCATTTATTTTGTACGGTATTGACTGATAATCATATTCAGGATTAACATTATAATTTGTAGTTTTGATATCTTTTTCTTCAATTCCTAATTTTTTAAGTGAATCTGTGAGATTCTTGGATTTCGTGTTTACTGCGCTCTGAACTTGTTTCAGAGTTTGCCCTTGTTCCTCTATTCCAACTGTAACCTTTGCTATATCAGGAACTACAGTTACTTTTCCTATGTCACTTACCATCATTGGTTCACCCTTAGTTTGAGTCAAAATAGAAATTGGAAGACTTGGACCAAATTTTGAATATAAAAACAAGAGCACAAAGAATAAAATTACACTTTCAATTCTTTTCATCATTTTAATATAACACGTAATTGACGAAAATTTCAATTAGTGATTTAATGTAATTATGTCACTAACAAGTCTTGATTTTAAAAAGTTAAGAGTATTAATTGAAGAAGTCTTTGATTATAAATTTGATGAGAAATTTGAATCGTCTGGATTGGTCACAAAAGATGATATAAAACACTTACCTACAAAGGAAGAATTTTATGCAAAAGAGGATGCATTGATGAAAGAAATTAAAGATTCAAGAGAAGAACAAGCTATGTTGTCTCAACATTCAAGAGATCATTCTGATCAAATTGAAAAACTCCAAAATATTCACCCTTTTAATTCTCACCCCACCTTCGCTTGACATATAAGTAGTAGTAGTAGTAGTAGACTACGTCCAAATGAAAGAATACTTTGATGAAATTAACGTGATGATTAACAGAACTGTAAATTTATTACCAAAAAAAGAAAACCCTAACTACACGACAAGTGCGATATTAGCCTCCGGCTGTTTAGTCGGACTAAACCAAACAACTAAAATATATAAAGATGATGATAAATTGACGAAGGCTGAATACAAGAAGCTTGTCAATAAGATATCAAAAAAAATAGATAACCTTTAAATTTCTTCTTCCTCATCACCAGTTTTTGCAAGGACAGTAGCTGCTGCGATAGTGTCCCCTTTATTTGCAAATCTCATGATGATAACTCCTTGTGTTGCCCTACCAAGTTGTGGAATGTTTTTGACAGGTAATTTAATTACTTGTCCTTTTTTAGATGTAATTACTAATTGATCAGAGTTTTCAGTGACTAAACATGCACATGCCAAGTCCCCTGTTTTTACTGAAATGATACAAGCCTTAACCCCCTTGCCTGCCCTTTTTTGAATTGGAAATGCATCAAATTTAGTTCTTTTACCTAAACCATGAATAGAAAGTGTCAAAATATCTCTAAAAATCTTTTTTCGTTTGTCAGGTGAAACCTCTAGTTTATTTGGAAAAACTTCCATACCAATTAAGTGATCGTCTGCATCAAACTTTACTCCCGTTACTCCTGTTGTCGCCCTTCCCATTGGACGAACATTACTTTCAGGAAATCTTATAGACATTCCCTTCTTTGTTAAAAGCATAACATTGTCATCACCAAATGATAGATGAGCAGAAATTAAACTATCAGTTCCTTGAAGTTTAATTGCAATAAGTCCTGAAGTTCTTAAATTATCAAATTGGGAAAGAAAAGTCTTTTTAATGACACCTGATGAGGTTGCTAATATCAAATGCTTGGCTTTTAAATCTTTATTAACTGGCAAAATTGATTTGATAACTTCTCCTGCCTCGAGATTTAAGAAATTAACAAGAGCTTGTCCTTTTGCCTGTCTTGATGATTCTGGAATTTCAAAGGCTTTTGCACCGAATACACGACCTTTATTTGTAAAGAATAAAATTTGATCATGAGTTGAAGCTGTTACTAGGTGGTCAATTTCATCTTCTTCTTTAGTAGTCATTCCAATTACTCCCTTACCACCTCGTCTTTGAGCTTTATAAGTATTTTTTGAGACTCTTTTTATATAACCAGTTTTTGTAACTGTTACTAATACATCCTCTTTAGCCACTAAATCCTCTTCAGAGAACTCCCCTATTTTACTTTTGTAAATCTTTGTTTTTCTTGAGTCACCAAACTTTGTTTTAAGTTCTGCAAGTTCTGTGGTAATTATTGTCAAAATTCTTTGTGGATCCTTAAGGATTGCAACAAGTTCATCAATTAATTTCTTTAATTCTGCATACTCTTTTTCTATTTTTTCTCGTTCAAGCGCCGCTAAGCGTCTTAATTGCATATCAAGAATTGCAGTAGCTTGAATCTCTGACAATTTGAACCGTTGGATCAAATTGATTTTTGCCTCTTCTTGAGTCTTTGACTCTCTAATTGTTTTAATTACTGCATCTAAGTTATCAAGTGCAATTTTTAAACCTTCTAAAATATGAGATCTTCTTTTTGCCTCAGTTAGTTCGAAAATCGTTCTTCTGACAACAACTTTTTGTCTATGTTTAATATATTCAACAAGAATCTGTTTAAGATTTAAAGTGTGTGGTGTTCCATCAACAAGAGCAACAAAATTTGCAGGAAAAGTGGTCTGAAGCCTTGTGTGTTTATAAATATTATTTAAGACTGATTTTGGTTTGGCATCTTTTTTAAGTTCTATAACTACTCTCATAC
>ERZ1292625.1955-Hain-H41-01um-R1-1955-length-21078-cov-5_pt1 | contig 21078 bp, 23 predicted proteins | sample MGYA00564400_ERZ1292625 | MGnify/ENA primary metagenome ERZ1292625 (study PRJEB36523, sample SAMEA6512639) | groundwater metagenome | collected 2019-01-08 | study: AquaDiva: Metagenomics assemblies of 32 groundwater samples
TGGGGCCGCCTATGGCGAGGGGGAGGGAGAGGCAAAGAAGCGAGGAGCTACCAGCCGGTGGCGTGGACTCGGTATGCGATCTTCGCGCGCACGGGGCTGTCGCCGACCGTGTAGTCGTTGACGCCGATGTTGTGGAGCACGAGCGCGAGGTTTTCGCAGTTGGCCCGCGTGAATACCCCCGCCGGCGTGATGGGGCCCACGAGATAGGCGATGTCGGTGGCCTGGTCGATCCAGCCGGTGGGCTCGATGGCCGGAGACGCCACCATGCCCGCACCGGTGCCGTACTTGAGCTGCATGTCGTCGCCGCCAGCCGTGATCGTGTAGACGGCCGTGGCGTAGTCGAGCAGGAACATCGCCGAGACAAACTCGATCATGTAGCCAGCGCCCGGGGCGGCCAGGAGCTGCTTCGGCGCCGCCGTGAGCAGCTTCATCTCCGCGGTACTGATGGTCACCTCGGCGTATTGGATGGTCGAGGCGTGCAGCTTCGCCGTCGTCACCGCGTCGTCGTCGATCTTCGCCGTCGTCACCGCGCCCGTCCCGATCTTCGCCGCCGTGACCGCCAGCGGCTGAAGCTGGTTGGTTCCAACGGGCTGACGAACGCGCAAGTCGGTGAGGTTCCCGCCGACGATGCTGGCGAACCCGTTGGGGGCTGCGATCTCCGCCAGTTCCACCTGGTCCGCGGCGACGGCGGCCGTTCCGGAGCTCGCCCCGCCGACGACGACGAGCAGGGTGCCGTCGGAGTCGGCGACGACCTTGTCGTAGCGTGTGGAGCCCGTGGCGTTGGCCGTCACCGCCACCGTCTGGCGCACGTAGCGGCGGCGACGGCCCTGGATCGTCGCCTTGCCGTACACCACAAGCACCGCAGCCGACGCCGGCGACGTGGGCGCTACGAGCAGCTCGCCCGCGGTGCCGGGGATGTAGTTCGTGCTGAACTCGACGGGCGGCTCCGGAACGAAGGCTTGGCCGAGATCGAGCAGCGCGCGGGTGTCGTACACGGTGGCGTCGCCGGCGGTCGCTGGCACGAGCACCTCGGCGAGCTTCAGGTAGCCCGCGGGGGTGGCGGGCACCGTAGGCGTAGCATTGGGCGTGCCGGCCACGACCTGCAGGACATACGACAGCTTCGACCGCTTGTTTACGGTCTGGCTGGTGATGACCGACGTCGAGGGATCCTTGATGGAGCGGGTCTCACTCTGGTCCTCGGTGAGCGCCGGCGACAGGCAGACGATGTCGTAGCGGGGAAGTGCAGCGTCGTGGGCGCCCAGCACCGTCGTGAACGCAGCGCCCACCACGATCGGGCGGTACACCATGCCGAACTCGTCGGTGGCGGTGGTGTCGTACTTGAACCCCCATCCCGCGGCGATGCCCAAGGTGAGCGGGGAGGCGCTGAGTGAAGCGAGGCAGTCGCCGCCCGCGAAGCCTTCGAGCGGGTCGGCGGTCGTCGAGTCCTCGAACAGCCGCGCGAGGAGCGCGGTGAGGGACTGGAGCCCCATCGAGCCGATCTCTTCCATGTCGGAGCCAAGAATCTTCTCGCCGGTGGCGACGTTGACGAAGCCGCCGGGGCGGGTGCGGGGGTGTGACATAGAGCCTCAAGGGGGGATTAATTGAAGGGGAGATCGGCGTAGGTCGGGTATCCGGGGGTATCGATCGGATCGGCGCGCACCCACATTCCGCGGCTGACGCCGGGCACAAGATCGACGACCGTAAACTCCGCGACGCCGCTGCCGTTGGTTTCGATGGTGACACCCTGCTCCGACGGGACCGCCGTCGCCGGGGGGTTGGTCGGCCGAACCGCAGCGCCTGCGCCCGTCTCCTGAATCGAGTATTGTCCCGCCACTACCGGGCATCCGTTGCTGTTCATCAGCGTCAGCATGAACCGCACCGTGCGGGCGATATTCACGCCGTCGGTATCCTTCGCCTGGATGCCCACGACGATGGTGTTTCCAGCTTCCGCGCCGATGGTGAACGCAGCGTGAGCAGGCACCACGGAGAGCTTCTTCGCGGTGATGTTGGCGTCGAGCACCTTTGGTGTGGTGACCGCGTCCGTGTTGATCAGTGGCGTCGTCACCGCCAGCGGCTGAATCTGGCCGGTACCGATGGGGAGCCGGACACGGACGTCGAGGAAGTCGGCGCCGACGATGCCAGCGGTGCCGTTCAGGACGCTCACGGTGTACAGCGCCTGCTGCCCGGCCCCCGGGGATGGCGCGACCGGCGACCCTGCGGGAGTCCCCTGCACCACCTTGGTTGTGCCGTCCTCGTCGGCGACGACGAGGTCGAAGCGATCATTGCCGGAGCCGTTCGCCGCGATCGTGAGCGTGGCCTGTTCGTAGCGATACCGGAAGCCGGAGATGATCGCTTCGCCGGCCCGGGTGATCACCGACATCGCGCCAGTCTCAACAAGCCCGAGCTCCGTGCTGGTGCCGGGGACATAGTCGTCGGTGACATCGGCGGGGTGCGGACGCCAAGCGTGGCCGAACTGGAGGAGCGGGCGGACGTCGGTGACCACGGCGTCACCGGCCGCCGCAGGCACCAGGCACTCGGCGATCTTGATGTACCCCGCAGGCGTCGCCGGGATGGCCGGCGTGCCCGCGGGCGTGCCTGCGACGACCACGTAGGCGTAGGAGAGCACCGTGCGCTTGTCGACGGACTGGGTGGCCGTGTCGAGCGTCACCGGGTCCATCACGTTGCGGTTCTGGCTGGTGTCGTCCGCCTCGGCCGGAGCCAGGCACACGATGTCGATCCGGGGGTTCGTCGCGTCGTGGGCGCCGAGGGCGACGTTGAACGCGACCGCCACCGAGATCGGCTGGTACGGGCCGAAACCAAAGGTGCCCAGCGCGGTCGCCGAGGTGTAGAGCACCCCGAAGCCCGCGGCGATCTCCAGGGTCAGAGGGGATGCGTCCAGCGTGACGAGGCAGTCGTCCCCAGCGAAGCCCTGGATCGGGTTGCCGTCGATGCCGGACTCGCAGAGCCGCGCGAAAAGGTGCCACAACGAGGTCAGCGCAACGTCTCCCGCCGAGTTGAAGTCGGTGTAGAGTCCGCGTTCGCCCGGGTTGAACTTGGCCCGGGCGCCCAGAAGTCCCTTGGGATGTGCCATTTCTGAAGCTCCAGGGCCCTACGGGACCGCGTAGGAATCGTCGTAATAGTCGTTGTCGGCGAAGGTCTTGTCGGACTCGGCAACGCGGGTGTCGATGAGCAGCCACCACTTCACGCCCGCGGCTCGGATGCGCTGGACCTCGCGGAGGATCACGCCGTAGACGGGGTGCTGAATCCCCTCCCCCGCGTACGTCTCGTTGTCGGCGTAGTCGCTGTCGAAGTAGCTGTCGCCGACGACCGCATCGCCGATGAGCGGCACGATGAGCACGAACGCCTTCTGCGTGTTCAACGGCGAGAAGTCGAGCCAGAAGTCAATGTCGAGGTGGGAATACTCCCACCCCTCGATCATCACGGCGGCAACGTCCGTGTAGGGAACGAGGATTCGATCGGCGGCGGACAGGATCGCCGCGCGGGTGACCTGGTCCTCGGGGTTCTGGATGCGCCCCGCGAGCTGCGCGTCGGACTCGTCCAGGGCGCGCCGGATGCCGTGACCGTGGGCGTGGAGATCGAGCCACTCGGCGACGGCGCCGGCGAGCGTACCGGAGGCCTTCGCGGAATCCCCGGCGATCTCCGCCTCCCGCATCATCGCCGCGAGGCCTGCGAGCACAGGGCGGTACGGTGCGTAGCCGGGCGGCAGAAACCGCTCGAGCTGCGCGAGGAGCGTGGCGGTCGAGCGTGCCACCCTACACCTCGGTGGCGGTGAGGCTCAGCGAGGCGCTGGGCACCCGCAGCGCACGGTAGGCAGCGGACGGCGCTTTCGTCTCGCCCGTCGGCGACGTCACCTCCGCACCCCGAACGTCGGCGGACACCGCGATTGCCGCAGCCTCCAACCGCGAGAAGTAGAGTGTCTGGTTCGGCGGGAACCGGTCCATGTAGTCGAGAATCGCGGCGCGCGCGGCCACTTTCAGCGCGGCGGTGTCGCTGCCGGTTCGGCAGTACAGCGTCATCGCGATCGCGAACTCCTCGCGCTCAGCGGCGATGGTGCGAACCTCGATGCCGGCGGCGCGGACATCCTCGATCTCGGTCGCGGCCAGCGCGGCCAGCGCGGCGTTTCCGCGGCCGTCGGGATCGCCGATGTAGACCGAGACATAGCCGCCGGCCTCGAAGGTGATGTTGGCCTCATCCACGCTGGCGAACTGCGCGCCAGCCACCGAGACCCCCGCAGCTTCCAGGGCGGGCACCGTGCCCTTGCGGAGCGTCCCAAAGTACCGCTTGATCCGCTCCCGGAACTCGGGGTCGGTCTCTGCGACATCGCCACCCACTGCCCGATCCGGGTTGGTCACGGCGGCCCCAGTGTCGCCGCCGATGGCGTCCACGATCTCGTCGATCTCACCCGCGGCGATGTTGCCCGACACCCCCGTCGACGAACAGGTCGCCGTGAAATCGACGGTGTTGCTGGCGGCCGGCATCTCGGCGCCGGTGTCGGCGGTGAACAGCAGGCTTTGCCCGTCCACGGTGGCCCGGAAGGTGTTGCCCGCTGGGATGGCGATCACGCCGGTGAGCGCGCCGCGGGTGTAGCGGAGCGTCGCGACGGAGGCGGACGCGGCGTAGCGATCATCGAGGCCGGGGAAGCGATCGGCGGCGAGCGCGTCGAGGTCGGCGCCCGCGGCTGTGTCCACGAACAACGTCATGAACAGGGCAACGAGCACCCGAATGGTCTCGTCGGCGAGCATCGCGCCGCCGCCGTTCACGCTGTCGAGCACTGAGCCTTCGCGCCAATCGACGAGGTCGGGGGCGCGCGACAACACCTCGGCCTTCCCCGCCGCGTAGAGTGCGTCGAAGGTGGGGAGGGTGGGCACGGGCTACTCCTGGGCGATGAAGGTGATCTGTTCGGCCGAGTCGTCGCCGCGGGCGGTCAGCGTGGCCGTGATCGTGACGGAACTGGAGGCCCTGGAGTCGCTCGGCCGCCCGGAGGCTACCGCGAGCTTGACTTCGGAGAGGCGATCGTCGCGGAGCAGGTTGCGACGCAGCGTCGCGCCCAGCGTCGCCCGGCCGGCGGGGCTGTTCGCGGTCTCGATGTAGAGCGGCAGGTCGCCGCCGTACTCGCCGCGGTGCACGAGCTGCCCGCGGACGGTCACCGCGCGGCGCCGGATGGCGGCCTTGAGGTTCGCGCGCCCGGCCAACGTCGGCAGGTCGCCGGTGATCGTCGGGCGGATGGCGGCGTCCGGATCCTCGGTCAGCGCAAGGTCGCGCCCAAACCGGGTTTCGTCGGTGCTGATCATGCGAGCTCCAGAGCTGCGGACAGGACAGTGGGCCGCAGGCCATCACCTACACAGGCAAGGCCAGGCAGTCGCAGTTGGTGGCGACGTTGCCGCCAAAGGTCAGGAAGATGCGAGTGCCCGCCGCGTTTCGGATGGCGGTGTCGCTGTAGTTCCACGGCCCGTAGTGGAAGAATCGGTGGACGCCCGCTTCGGTGTTGACCACGCCCGCACCGGCGGCTGTGTCCTTGAGTACCACCTTGTGCGCCCGGAAGTTGCCGAGGTCGTCCATGCACTGCCCGTCTGCGGCGATCATCGGCGAGCGCGAGACGTTGGACGAACCGTAGGCACCCATCGCCCGCCACAATCCCGTGCTTGGCCGCCGGTAGTACCAATGGGGGTGCGAGTTGGACGTAACGCCGTGGATCAGCAGTGATCCCGCTACTGCCGTCACGACGGAGTAGTTGCTCGTGATCGCGCCCTGGCTGGTTCCAAAGTCGAACGCCCGGCCACCCAGCCCGCTCTCCCCGTTCGCCGTGTCCATGCGCTCCAAACCCGCGCCGCCGTAGATCGCCCAGCGCCCCGCCTGGTCTGCGATCAGTGCCATGTACTCCAGCGTGCGAAACAATACGCAGCGCGTCGTCGCGGTCGGCGTGTACCAGCGGACGTAGCCGCTGAACGTGCCCGAGCCCGTGAAGGGCGCAGCTCCTGACCACGAGGAGTAGTCGGCCATTGTGACCGTTGAGCCGGCGTTTGCGACCCACATCCCGAAGTGCAGGTAGGCGTTGGCGCCCGTATCGAGCAGCATGGCCGCGGCGTTGGGCGCGGAGGCGGTCGCCCCGGCGATGATGTAGACGACCTTCTGGTAGATCGGCGAGGTCGAAGGCGGCGTAAAGAGGAGGTAGTTGCCGCCACCATCCAACGTCGTCAGCCATGCCGTGATCCCCGTTTCGCCGGCATCGTCCACCGTCGCAGTCAGGGCGGCGTTTGCGGCGGCGAGTGCCTGCGCGAGCGTGGCCCCTGCCGTGTTGGCGCTGAACTTTCGAGTCGCAAGCGCGGGAAGGGCGGGGACGGGCATTAGGGGTAGCCGAAGGTGGGGGCGAGGACGGGCACCGTAATCGCGTCAATCGAGCCGGTGCCCATGTCGATGTCAGGAGCGCCGACCTGCTGGGAGAGGAGGACGGCGAACCCAACGACGGTTGAGCCAACGCGCCGGAGGACTTGCCCATCTGCGATGGCCCCGACCGTCAGGGCCGTGGGACCTGAGGATTCGGTAATGATGTTTGACGGGCCAGCAGCGCCGGTGGCCCCCGTTGCGCCAGTCGGGCCGGTGGCCCCCGTCGGCCCGGTAGGTCCCGTCGGGCCGGTTGCACCTGTCGGGCCGGCTGCTCCCGTGGCTCCGGTCGAGCCCGCTGCCCCCGTCGCACCGGTGTCCCCCTTCTCGGCCAGAAGCGTCCAGTACGTCGCGTTGGGCGGAACTTGGTTGGTGTGGCCCAGGATGCACACCCAGGACGACCCGCCCGAATCCACCCAGTCGTCTACGACGTAGGCGGTCGCCCCGCTCCAGTTGCCCTTTGGGGTGAGCGTGCCTCCACCGCCACCGTCGGTGTGCGCGGCGTCGATGGCGTCCGCAATCGCCGCCGCCTTCTCCTCTGCCGTTGCCGCAGGACTCAAGTCCTCGAACACGGCGACCAACGAGGCGGTCAATGCGGCGGTATCGAGCGGCATTTCCTACTCCACCTTGACCTTGAGTGCGAGTTCCGAGCCGGTGAGAGGCGACGCCGGCGGCCCGCTCGGGCCCGCGCCCGTCGGGTGTGTGTGGGAATTGAACAGGGCCTGGAAGACCTCGCCCAGGATCGCCGACTGCGACGCCGACGAGGAGCCCAGCTTGATCGTTCCGCTCGTCACCGTCACCGCCCCGTCCGCGTTCGCGATCTTGATTTCCGCGCGACTGCCGCCGCTCCCGGCACGAATCTCGACGTCGCGATCGGCGGCCTCGACGCGCACGGTGTCGTTGCTCCAGTCGGAGGGGACGGCCGCCGGCGAGCTCGCCAGCCCCGGCAGAATGACCGCCTGGTTGGGGTCGGCGTCGGGGAACAGGACGAGCACCTCGTCGTCGACGCGGACGGGCCAGAGCATCCCAGCCGCGTCGCCGGCGCCCATCGCCGCCAGCCGCGCCTGGCACTCGCGCCCGCTTGGCCGGAGCTCAATGTCGAAGAGGTAGCCGAAGTCGGCGTGCGTCGAGACCTTCACGACTTGCCCGAGCGCGACCCATCCCCGGTTGTCGCGGGCGAGGTCCTGAATTCCCTCGGCGAGCCCCTTCATCGTGCACCGACGAAGTTGATGAACTTCACTTCGAGGGTGTAGCCCTGCTCGTGGTCCCAGCGGTGCCGGGCCGACTTTACGTAGTAGCTGCCGCGCGCGGTGTCATCGATGCGCCGATTCACCGCGATCAGTGCCTCGGCCACGGTGACGTCCATCGGCTCCGCGGGCCCCACAGCTCCGTCGCTCGATCCAGACAGGAACGCCACAGCCTCGCCATCCGACATTCTGTAGAACGACGGGTCTGCCCGGTCGCCCAGGGTGACGATGATCTGGTCGCCGTTTGAGAGACCGAGCACAGCTTCGCCGTCAGAGTCGACCATTTCAGCCGTCTCCATCGTGCCCTCGAACTGCTCGCGCCCGACCTCGTTGTAGATGGCCTGCGCGATGGTGCCGAGTTCCGCTTCGCTGTACGAGCCAGCGACGTAGAAGGCGAGGATCGGCGCCGTCTCCGTCGAAACCTTGCCCGACGTCGAGACCTTGCGTCGCGTCGTGATGGCGGCGAGCGGATAGGTGCCAACGCGCGCGGCGCGCGCCGCAGCATCCCAGGACACGACTTGGATCTGTTGTGTTGCCGTCTCGTTGAATTTCCGCAACCGCACGACCCGAGAGACGTTTTTGCCGTACGAGAACCGGGCGGAGCCCATCGTGATGTCCGTCGCGCTCTTGATGCGCAGCTCGTCGAGGACTACGACCGGGATGAGTCCGGCCTTGCCGAGGAGGTCAACAAGCACCGTCCAGGTGTCGTCCTTGGCCTGCGCCGCGAACTTCGTCCGCCCGATCATCGTGGCGAGCACCAGGTCGGCCGAGCCCGCCGCATCGAACACAACGGGCAGCGTGCTGGCGCCGGGGGTGGCAAGCAGGAAGGTTTCGAGTACATCGACGAGTGGGCCGCTGATGTCGATGGCCTTCCCGCTCCAGCGGGCATCGAGAAATAGAGACGTGTAGTCGCGGCACTTCATCCGCACGATGTCGGCGGCATCCTCCAGCGTCGTCTCTGGCTCGTCGACGTACCCGATGAACCGCCGCCACGACAGCGAGGTCGGCACCGCAGTCAGCGCGGGATCCTTGATGTCGCCGAAGAACACCTCGACGAGGATGCTGCGGACGGCGCGCGGGTCGAGCGGGAAGTTGATGAAGTCGATCTCGATCGTGGCCGTGTCGGCATGCCGGTGATCGTTCCGTTCGACTTCCACGCTTCGCGGAATGACCGCGTAGCTTCGGACGGTCGTTTCGCCCTCCAGGATCACCGTCAGCGTGACCGCCGCCCTGGGGTAGTAGGTCTTCGACGCGGGGTAGGGCGTGACCTCGCCCATCAGCGTTTCGGAGGCAGGATGAGCACGGTCCCGGCGGCGGGCTGCCCCGGCTCCAGTTCATTGGCGTCGGCGATGCGTGTCCACTCCCGCCAGTCCCCCAAGAAGCGCGCTGCGATGGCCTGGAGCGTGTCCCCGCTGCGGACGACGTACATGTCGCGGCGCTGCCCTGCGATGAGCTGCTGGGCCGCTGCGCGCGCGCTCACCATCCCAGCGCGCAGAAGTCCGAGCTGGTGCCGCAGCCCGCGCTCCCAAGTCCATAGTCGAAGCGTCACCTCGGCGTCCGGATAGACCTGGTAGGCGGTGACGTCCACCGCATCCAGCTCGGCGCGGAGGCTGGTGACGTCGGCCTGGATGCCGGCGAGCGCGGCATCGACGGCGCCGAGTTGGGCGGCGGTCGCAGTGCCTGCAGACAGCGCGTCCGCGATCGCCGCGTGAGCGGTCGCAAACCGATCGCTGATGTCAACGGCGTCGTCGCGTAGGGTTCCGAGGTTCATCGCCCTACGCGGCCTCGCCAAGGCCGACGGTCGCCTGTGCCACGTTGTTCAGCTCCGTTGCCATGGTGGCAAGCAGCTCCGCGTCGTAGGCGATCAGCGCGAGGATGTCCCAGAAGCCGAAGGTGGTAACCGGCGCATCGAACGGCATCCCGATCGTCTCCGCCTCGTCCGCTTCGGAGACCTGGAGGGTGAGCCGCCACTCGACGGCGCCGTTCGCGTGCCAGGTCGGCTCGAACTCCTTCACGTAGCCGCGACGAACGAGATTCTCGCCCCAGGTGAGCGAGATGTAGGCCTGCAGGATGACCAGCCGGCGCACGCGGGTGACCAACTCGGAGGCGCCGCCCTCGAGGCTCATCCAGGTGTCTCGCCACCACCCCTTGAATTCGATGTCGCCTTCCTCGATGCCCATGACTTGCGTCGAGGGGCGGGCGTTCCCCGGGTATCGCGTGACCGCCGAACGCAGGCGGATCGGTGCGGACACGCCGCGCTGTGGCAGGGTCGCGGTCGCCCCGTCGAGGACGACGCTGGCGCCGCTGCTCAGGTTCGTGAGGGTGAGCGGCTGGCCGTCGATCGAATCGGACACGACAGCCTCCTACCCAGGGGAAAGCACGGGGTTTCGCGCAGCTTGCGTCTTGTTTCTGCCGATGCGCTCAAGCACCTCGTCGAACACGCGGGCGACGCGAGCCGGGTCGGCGTTGGCCTCCTGCTTCACGACGACGTTCACGGTGCCGATGTTCGTGTCGCCACCCTTCTTCGTGCGGCCGTTGGGCAGGTCACTCAGCGGGGCTCCGTCCTCACCCTTCGCGCCGGCTTTCGTGTCGCCAAACGTCCAGATGTCCTTGAGCGTCTTGTTCGCCGCCATCAGTCCGTCGGTGTCCCAGGCGGCACTGGCGCCCGACAGGTCGCCCTGGATGAGCTTCCACAAGCTCTGGAGTCCCATCCCCACGATCTGAAACACGACGCCGAGCCCGACGGCGAGGCTGGCGATCACCCGAACCGCGATGCCGAACGCGTCGATCAGTCCGCCGAAGATGCCGAGCAGCCCAGCACCCACGAGGTTCAGCGCCGACCCCTTGGTCGTGAGCGTGCCGAAGGCGTCACCCAATCCGCCGAACGCCTCGGTCAGTCGCCCCCAGGCGCTCATGAAGTAGCCGGTGACGGCGGGGAACTCGCCGATGGCCCCCTTGATGGCAAGGAAGGCGGTCGTGACGATTGCGAGCGGCCACGCCAGCTTTCCGAGCACCTGGAGCGCCGCGCTACCCGATGCGCCGAGCTGGCCGAGCACCGCGGCGCCGCCCCCGGAGAGGCTGCCCATGAGCCCGGCGCGGCCCGGCAGGGTCGATCCCCAGCGGTAGGACTCCGCAAGCCCCCGGCCAAAGCCGCCGACTGCGGAGCCTGCGCCCTTGATCGCCCCCCCAGCACCCGGCGGCATCATCTGAATCGCCGCGGTCGCTGCGATGATCGCCGCGTAGGTGCCGGCGCGGGCCACCAGGTGATCCCAGACCTTCAGGAGCCGCTGCCACCACACATCGGCGAGGGCGGCGACCTTGTCCTCGTTCTTCACGAGCCAGTCGTTCACCTTCGAGAGCTGGTCACTCCAGCGATCGAACAGCGGCTTCGACACCTGCCGCGCGATCCCCTTCATGTTGTCGATGAAGGTGGAGTATCGGGCGCCCCACGTCAGCCCGAACGCATCGACGGCGCCCTGCCACTTCCCAAACGCCTCCTCCAGCTTCGTGAGCTTTGCAGCCGCGCTGAGCTGGTTGAAGCCCGCTGTGGTCATCCCGATGCCGGCGAGCACCTGGTTGAGGATGGGGGTCGTCCGCTGCCCTGCGCCAGCCGTCAGCGCCTGCTGCAGATCGAAGCCGAGCAGACGGGCACCCTCGGCACCGCGGCCGGTGGCGTGGCCTACAGCGACCGTCTGCGCGATGAGGCGATTGATGCGCTCCAGGTCGGCGCCGGCGTTCCGGAGCGGCAGGAAGGTGTTTTGGAACACCTCGACGTACTCGCTCAGCTCGCCTGCCCCGGAGGCTGCCATCTTCCGCAGCGTGGCGAGCTCCGTGGTGGCGATCCGGAAGCCGGTCGCCATGTCCACCCCGCTCGTCGCGTTGAACATGCCAGCGATGCCGAGGCGGGCATCTTCCATCGACGAATTCAGGCTGATGATTCCGCGGCCGAGGGCGCCGATGCCAGCGATGCCGCCGACCAGCGCAAACATCCGCATCAGTGAGGCGCCGACCGCCAGCCCGCGCTTCTCGACATCGACGAGGCGCTTCTCGGCGGACTTCGCGCCGGGACCGGTGGCGTCGCCGGCGACGATGCGAGCGCGGATCACGTAGTCGGCGGACTCACCCGGCATCGTCAGTCCTCCCCGTTCCCAGCGTTCTCGCGGTCAATGATGCGTTGGATCGCGGCGTGGAAGTCGATTAGCCGCCGCTTCGGCCATCCCATCACCTCGTTGAGCGATTGGTGCCCGTAGCGGCACACGAACGCTACGGCGTCGAGGAGATGGGCTTCAGTTCCCCCGGGGCACCGCCATCGGCGCCGCTGCCATGGATCTCGGAGAACGCGACCCCGAGGAGCGCCGTGAGCTTCACGCTGAAGTAGGCATCCCACTTCGCGCCGGCAAGGTCGGCCGCGGTGACCGGCTTCCCGCCGATCGCCCGGATCGCGCGACGCCCCGACTCGATGGTTGCGGCGATGGCCTGCGCGTGCGCCGACTTCGCCGCCTGCTGCCCAGCGCGCAATGCGTCATCGACGGTCTCCGGCGGCACCTCGGCCATCACGACCACCAGGCCACCGGGGAGGGTGAACGACCAGCGCTCCCCGTCGCCGTCCAGCTCGCACACCATCGACGCCTTGAGCGCCTCGATCTCGGTCTCGCTTGGGGTGTGGATGCGCCCCCAGAACTCCGCGAGCTGCGCGACGTGCCGCGTGCGCGGGAACACCTTGCCCCATCCGGAGCCGTCGAGTTCGGCCGCCGCAACCGGCTTGCCAGCCACCTCGCGGACGCTCATTCGCAGTGCGGTTCGGGTGACCTTCGAGCCGGCGACCAGCTCGGAGGGGTCGTTCCCCGCCAGCTTGCAGGCAAGGAGCATTTCGGAGGGCGTGATCTCGGCGAGCACGACGGTCAGCCCGTCGCGTAGCTCGACCTCGAAGGCGTTGCGCTTCGGCGGCATGGGGGTTCTCCAGGGGTTTTGAGGCTCGAATTCATGACTACGCCGCGATCCGGTTGCGGCCCGTCTTCCACCCGACCGTCGCCTTGGTCGACTCGCCGCGCTGGACGTTGCGGTCGTAGTCGAGCTTGACGTCGGCGTAGGTGTACGTCTTCGACGACGCGTTCCGGTAGTACGTGGTGTCCACGATGTTGATCAGGACGGGCACACGCAGGATGAGGGCGGCGTTGATGAGATCCATGATCTCGTCCCAGGCCGCCGTGTTGACCGACAGCTCGATGGAGCCTTCCCAACCGACGAATTCCTTGTCGATCTTCGACCCGGACGTGCCAAGGTTCTTGGTGACGATCTCGTCGTAGGTCGCCTTGGCCGTGAAGCGCGTGACCTGGTCCTGCACGAGCTTCAGCACCCCATCGACGACGATGCGGATCTGGGTGTCCTTGCCGCTGGCCGGAAGGTCGAGATCAGACATGGAGACTCCTGTGGGCAGCGCCCCGAAGCAAAGAAACACGCGGCGGCCGGAAGCACGCCAAACCCCTGGTTCGAGCCGGCGGACACCGCCGCCCGCCGCGAGCCGCTACGACGTGGAGACCGTCACCGCGTCGCCGATGTTCGCCTTCAGTACGATCTCGTCCATGTCGCTGAAGGTCTGGACGCTGATGAGGATGACCCAGCGGCCGGCGGCGATCGTGCTGGAGGTGTTGCCCCCGAAGGCGTCGACCGCGTAGTCGGCGATGTGCCCGGCGCTCTTTTCGTTCTCCAGGAACGCGGCGATCTCGCCGTACACCGCGCCGGTCACTGCGCCGAGCGTCTGGGTGGCGAGCGTCAGGTCGATGGGCATCTCGGCGAACTGCTCAAGGCGGGCGGCAATGCTCTCCTCGATGTAGTCGGCGGTGCGGCGCCGGCGGATCTTCGTCAGTCCCGACGTCACCGACGTGGTGACGCCACCGCGGATGATCGCGCCGCCATTCGCCGTGCTCATGAAGAAGCATGCGATCCCGAGCAGTCGCATCGCCTCGTAGGTCGTCCGCGACGTGGACTCGGTCTCCAGGCTTGTGATGCCGGTGAGCGCCTCGGCCGAGGCCGCGCCGCCCGGAGAGCGCCAGGGGTCCGCCGCGGCGATGGCTGCGGCGACGAAGGCGTTGCCGTCGACCTCCACTTCGGGTGCGTCGTCGTCGTAGAAGTTCGTGGTGTTCACGCGCGGCCACGGCATCACGCAGCGGTCGTCGCGGTTGACAGCAACCCGGGTCTGCGCGGCGGATGCGGTCTCCCCGTTCACCGTACAGAGCACCGCTACGCCCTTGTCGTTGCTCGTGCAGTAGGCATTCAGTCCGGCGTTGACCGCGACGATGGCGCTGGCGAGACACTCCGCGACGAACAGCACCCCGACCGCGACGGAATCGCCGTAGAACTTGGCGATCCCGACGTCGCTGCTGCCGTAGACGCCGACGTAGTCCGCGGCGACCGCGGTACCGTCAGCACCCGAACTGAGCGCGACGGCAGACACGTCCACCGAAGGCATCGCGGAGGCGGCCGCGTCGGCGACATCCACGTAGTCGTCGTCGATGACGGTGGTGAAGTCGTCGCCGAAGCTGAGGTTTTCATACGTCGCGGTGTAGGTCGTGCCCGACGCCGGCACGATGGTGATGACCAGGTTCCGCTTCGCGGCGTCCAGGTCGGTGGCCGCGATCCACTGCGCGTAGATCTTGTTCCCGACGGCGCCCACGTACTTGGCGGTGACGGTGATGGTGCCGGTGCCGGCGGTGGCCTGGCGGGAGGCCTTCGCGGAGGCCACGCTGCTTGCCGCGATCCGGCAAATCTTCAGCCCGCCGGGGAAGGTCTTGTTGAGGAAGACCTTCATCGCCACGTAGTCGTCGGCCGCATCGAACACGGACGGGCAGAACGTGCCAAACAGCTCGGCGGCGCTGGTGATGTCCGTGAGCGTGTTCAGCGGCCCCCAGGGCAGATCGGCGACACAGCCCACCTTGTTGGACTTGATGCCCGCGATGACCCCCGGAGGCGCCATCTCAAGGATGTTCACGCCGTAGCCGATGCTGCTTTCGCTGGTGATTTTGGCGATCAGGGTACCCATGGAGTCTCCAGCGTCAGGCGTCGAACACGACGACGGTTTCGGCGGTGCCGTTGCCTTCGGGATCGGTGGTGGTGAGCGTCACGTCAAGCTCGGTGAGCTTGGCGTGGGTCGTCGTTGCGACCTCGTCGGTCTCGACGGTGACCTCGTACGTGCGGCGCCACTCGCCCTGCGCGGCGGTGTCGCCGTCGTGGTCGTAGGCGCCGCCTTCGAGGGTGAAGATGAGCGGGCGGCTGTAGTAGCTCCCCTGCGTCAGCCAGAGGCCTGCGCGGGGCAGGGCGTTGGTGAATGCAGCGCGGAGCAGCGGGCCGATCTCGTCGAGCTTCGCGCGGTAGGCGGCCCAGACGTCGAGCTGCAAGCGAGCCTGAAGCGTCGCCACCTTGTAGGTGTACGTGGTGACCCCGGCGGCGGTGGCGCTATCCACGACGCGGGGGGCGACGGCCTCGCGCTCCTCGGGGCCCGCCTGCGTGATGGCGATCACCGGCTTGCCGCTGAGATCGAGGTCTTTGTTCGACTCCGGCCAGCCGCGAAGCACGCTCGACACGTTGCTGGACAGCGCCGTGGTGAGCTGCGTGGCCAGCGCCTCGATGGCCGAGGCGATTGGGTCGATGGTGGGCACGATTACCTCCGCGCCCGCCGAGGGCGGCTCAGCTCAGCCCTGCGCGTCGGCGACGTGACCGAGGGCGCTCCGGAACTCGGGGCCCAACTCCACGACGTCGAACGACGGGGCGCGCTGTGGGGCCACCGCGGGCGCCGGGAACAAGTCGAGGATGTCGTCGCCGTGGAGCAGCGGCATCTCGTCGTACACGAGCAGCAGCTCGCGCGGCGACACCGGCTCGATGGTGCACGCGAACGTCGACGAGGTGTCGATGTCGTAGACGCCGGTGGAGCCGGAGGATGTGAGTGCGACACAGGCGAGCAGGAAGAACATCAGAGGCTCCAGGAGATCAGCGGCGCGCTTTCGCCCGCAGCCGCTGGAGTGCGACCTTGGGGAACCGCGCCTTCATGGCTACGTAGACGTGACGCAGCACCCGTTTGGGCTTGGTGCCGCGGGCGTGGATGGCGTCGCGAATCTGCATCGCGACGAAGATGACCGCGGCGGACATCGCGTTCCTTTCCTTCCCGAAGGCGGAGCGGACCTCTCGGCGGCGATCGGCGGCCTGCTTTCTCGTTTTCGCGCCGGCAGCAGCCAGCCCCAGGGCGATCGCCTTCGACGCCCGATACTGGCCTCGAATCTCGCCCCTCAGCTTTCGATGCACCCACTCGATGATCGGCTGGAGCGGCGGGCCGGGCCGGTTGGGGCGGCGGCCGTACTCGATGACTGGCGCGTAGGGGACGGAGTTGCCGAGCTCGGCGCCGAGGGCGATGGCCCGGTGCGCCCATCCCAGCTTGTAGGCGCCGAGGTCCACGAGGCCCAGCGCGTTGGTGTGCCGAACCGCCTGCCGCTCACCCCAGAGGACGGTGTCGAGCGCAGCGTCCTTGAGGAGCTGCGTGTCCATCCGCAGCCGTTCGCCGATCACCCGCGCGAAGTCCTGCGCGCGAATCTCGATGGCCATGCGGGTCGATCTCCACCACTTCGCCGTCCCCGGGCCCGTCAGGGTCGGGAGGGAGTGGGAACAAGTCGGCCGGGTCGAAGTCGGCGATCGTGAGGGAGACGTTCACGCTCCTCGGCCGGTAATGCGACGAAGTTGCACCCGCCACTCGAAGGTCTTCAGCTCCGGAGCGCCAACCAGCCGATACAGCCGGTCGTCCACGACGAAGAACCACTCGACTCCCGCCGCCAGGGTGCCGCCGGTGAGGTCGTCTTCGTCGTAGTCGCGTGTGATGCGGGAGACGAGGATGTCGCCGCTCTCGTACTTGCCCGGTGCGTCGAACACGAGGCGGGCCGGGGGCTCACGGACCTTGGGGGTCGGCGAGAGCGTGACCTCGACGTTCGTGGCGGTCCCGCTGCCGGGCTTTCCGCCATCCCAGGTGACCTTGCGCGTCTTCACGGTCCGGGGCCGAAGCCCGAGAGTTCCGATCAGCGTCCGCATCTCATCGACGGTGGGCTGTAGGTCGTCGCGGAGCGTCACGGGCTACTCGGCCGGTGGGAACGCCACGACGCGATCGCGGGCGTGCGCCCAGAGCCAGGCCGCGCGCTCGCCGCTGAACACGTCGCCGGGGCGGGCGTCCCAGGGCTGGCCGTTGTGCCAGGGGGAGGACTGCAGGCGGTACGCCCGCAGCACCTCCACGCAGGGCGGGGCAGCGGGTGGTGCGGGCGTGTCAAGGTCGGCCTGCGCACGTGCGGCGGCTGCGGCTGCGGCTGCATCGCGCCGCTCCGCTCCCCGGCGCTCGACTTCGGCATCTTTTGCCGCTTGATCGGCCCAGTAGGCGTCACGCGCGGCCTCTGCCACCGCGATTTGCTCCGCTTCTGCCGCGGTCGGAGCCGAGGCTGCAAGGGCGGCCTCTGCGAGGCGTACGACATCGGGCGACGCTTCGGCGGGAACGACAGGAACGATGGCCGGGGGCGGCGCGGCAACCACCACGACAGTCGGCTCCGGAATCTTGATGAGCTTCTTTGCCATGTTCAGCCTCGCCCGCAAGCGCCGGTCATCGCACCGCCGACCGAGAAGGCGTCGGAGAGCACCTCGACGCCCAGGATGATGGAGAGCTGCCGCACCAGGCGGCGGCCCTCGTTGCGCAGTGCGCGCAGTTCGTCCTCGCCGGCGAGTGTGACCTCTTCGGCTTTCACGACCTTCATGCGATCCCAGCCCGCGCTGAGTGTCGATTCAATCGTCGCGAGCTTCGTGAGTAGCCCCCCAACGATCGCCTCAACCTCCGCCGACAGTGACTCGAGGACGTTGGCAAGGCTGGTCGGACTGCCGAGCGCCGACGAATAGGAATAGCCGAGGTACAGATTGGCGGACGCCTTCTGTGCCGCGGTCAGAGCCACGTTACGCGCCGACTTGGGTGATCGCGACCGCGGTGAGGGCTGCGGGGTTGCTCTCCGTGGCGGTGCCGCCTTCGTAGAGCGTGCCCTGGGCCGCGAGGCCTGCGACGCCATCGAAGTCGGTGCTCAGCCCGGCGACGTACAGCCCGATGGTGGCCTTCGTCGATGCTTCCGCAGGCAGTGCGGCGAGGGCCGCGGCGGCGCTGGCGGCGTTGGTGCCCGCTCCGATCGTCGCCACCCCAGAGGAGTCCAGGTACAGGCGGAACGCGCGGTACTGCGCCCCGGTGGTGTCGGTCTGCGCCGAGAGGTCCCAAAGGTCGTCGGTCGTGGCCTTCCGGTAGACGGTGCCGCCGATGCTGAACTCGACATCCGCCCGGGTCTTCAGCTTGCCGGCGGTGGTGCCGCTGGTGATCGACACCGTGGTCGTCGCCGTCATCGCAGCCGGAGCGGCCGCGGCGAGGGTCTGCGCCCCGGGCTGGCCGATGTAGTAGGTGCCCTGCGCATCGAGCGCGGCGGCGAAGTTCGTGTTGAGCCCAGCGACGAACACGCCGATCCGGGCCTTCGTGGTCGGGATGGCCTCCAACAGTGCGAGGGCTGCGGCCCCGGAGAGCGCGGGCGCGGTTGCGGCGATGGTCGCGACGCCGCTGGCGTCGAGGTACAGCGCGACCGCGGTGTAGTGGGTGCCGTCGGTGTTCGCGACCGCGGTGAGGTCCCAGAGGTCGTTCGTGGGGGCCTTGACGTAGTGCTGGCCGCCGATGCTGAACTCCAGATCCATCGCCGCCTTGATCTTCCCGGCAGTGGCGCCCTGGACGATCGGGTTGGTCGAGGTCGGTGCCACGGTCGTCAGCGCCGCCGGGTTGGCTGCGGTGATCGCCAGCGCGGCCGGCCAGCCGTTGATGTACGTGCCGTAGCTGTCGAGTCCGGCGACGCCGTTGAAGTCAGTGCTCGGGCCCGCGACGTAGACGCCGAAGCCCCCCTTCGTGGTGTCCACAGCGGGGAGCGCCGCGATGGCGAGCGCCTCGCTCGTGAGCGCGTCCGTGCCCGCCACGAACGACGCGGTGCCGCCCGTGTCGATGTACAGCCAGTACGCGCGGTAGTGGGTGCCGTCGGTATCGATCTCCGCAGACAGATCCCAGAGGTCGTCGGTATTGCCCTTGTTGTAGAGCGCGCCGGCGACGCGGAACCCTGCGGGGGCGACGGTCTTGATTTTGCCCGCCGTGGTTCCGTCCGCGAGCGTCGGGCAGTCCACCACACCGTTGTTCATGCGGAGCACGATGGCACCGAGATCGACGATGGCGGCGAGGATGGGCGTCCGGAGCACGCCGAGATCGGTGAGGGTGGCCGTCCACGGCGCGGCGCAGAGCAGGTCATTCTCCAGTCGCAGCTTCATCGTGAGCGCATCCGCGACGGCGGCCGCCAACGGGGTGCGCAGGGCAACGAGGTCGGCAATGAGCGCGGTGAGCTGGTCGCGGCCGAGGAGCTGGTTCTGCCCGCCGCCGATGACGCCATGGAGCGCGGTGACGTCAGCGAGGACCGCGTTCGCCAGCGTGACGAGGGCGTCGATCTCTTCGCGGAACGGGCTGGTTTTCCGGACGTCAGGCATAGCAACTCCACGCGGCCACGCGGCCGACGGTGTGAGAACGAGGCGGGGGATCGGTGCACTCCAGCCGAAGCGAGCGCGGTGAGGGGGAGCAGGGCAGCGGCACGAAGCCGCCGCCCCTCAGCATCTTAGGTGAGCGTGAGCTTCGCGGTCTTCGCGCGGGACCTCACGCAGAGCTGGAGGTCGATGACCGCCTGGCCGCGCGTCGAGTCGCCGGACTTCGCGAGGAGGTTGATCTGCGGGGTCAGGCGGCCCTGCATCCGGAGCTGCGCGGCGACGATGTCGTTGCTGCCGACGTCCTTGCCCGTGAGGTCCTTGATGGCCCGCTGGAGGATCGCGGGGTCCATCGAGGCGACGAGCGGCGGGGTCTGCCGGTAGAACACGTTCTTCGAGTCGAGGGCGTACAGCACCGAGGTGGTGCAGTGGCGATCCTCGATGAAGGGCACGCCGTCGATGCGCACGGCCCGGAAGCCGAGCTCGGCGAGGTTCACCCTACCCATCGCCGTGGTGATCGTGTCGATGCTGATGACGGTCTTGCTGTCACCGAGCGCGGCGATGAGGTCCCATGTGGCGCCGTCGCAGATCACGAACTCCGGCATCTTGCCGTTCGCGTCCTTGTAGGGGCGCAAGAGCTTCGTGCGGAGGTTGGCGATGCTGAGGCTGGCGGTCGCCAGGGTGTTCTGTGCGGCCACCCACGTGGTGTAGGTCGCGGGGTCGATCCCGGCGTAGGCGACCGAGGACTTCACGGCGCGGGCGAGCCCCTCGACCTGGACGGGCGAGGCGGTGACGGCCCCGGCGTAGCTGTCGCTGGAAATCTTGACCGTGAGCTCGTCAAGGCTATCGGTCATCTCCTCGATGAGCGCGCCGCCGTTGTCGCCGCCGCCGCCGTTCGCAGCCGAAATGCGCATGGCGGTGCCAGACAGCGCGAAGTAGCTCTCATAGTGCGCCCAGGTCAGGCTGGCCGTAAGCCGGGTGTCGGTCGAGAAGTCGCCGTCAACGACGGTGTGCCCCTCGGCGACCGCGGCGGCCGTGTTGCGGGCGGCGATCTTCGTCTTCCAGGTCGCGGTGTCGTTCCCGCTCGGGACCACACGCAGCAGATTCGGCAGCACTGCATCGCGACGGAAGTTGTCGCTGATCTGCTCATCGAAGACGAGGCTGAGGGCGGCGGCGATGGTAGCGAGAACGAGCATTTGATACCTCCTGGCGGTGGGCCGCCATGATCAGGACGAGGGGATGGCTGGGTTCAACCGGCGGCGGCGATGGCGGCGGCGAAGCGGCTGGCGGCGCCGGAGCTGGCGAGGTCACTGAGTTTGGCGGGGCCGGGAGTCATGCGGCTGTTGTTCCCACCGCCGAGGCCGTCGCCCTGCGCGCCGGTCGGAGGCATGAACGCTTTGCCGTCGTCGGTCTTCGTCCAGGCTGAAGCGCCGTCTTCGATGGCGACAACGCCATCGACGCCGAACTTGTCCTTGCCCTTCCAGCCGGGCTTGCCGTCGGCGGTGTAGTCGAGGACGCCGTCGGCCTTCAGGACGGCCATCGCGTGGCGGATACGATCGGCGGGGACGCCGGCCTTGAGGAGCGAGTCACGGGCGGCGCCGTCGAGGGCATCACGCTTGCGGCCGGCTTCGGCCTCCTCGCGGGCCTTCTTTTCGGTCTCGATCGCGGCGCGGAGCTGGGCGACTTCGGCGCTGGGCTCGCCCTTGCCGTCCTTGTTGCCCTTGTCGTCCTTGCCCTTGTTGGGGTCGTCGGCTGGCTTCAGCGCGGCAACGGCATCGGTGATGCCCTTCAGCTTCTCGTCGAGCTTCAACCCGCCGATCGCCGCGGTGACGTGGGCCTTCGCGGCTTCGGAGACGATCGGGGTGAGCTT
>ERZ1292625.1956-Hain-H41-01um-R1-1956-length-21069-cov-4_pt1 | contig 21069 bp, 37 predicted proteins | sample MGYA00564400_ERZ1292625 | MGnify/ENA primary metagenome ERZ1292625 (study PRJEB36523, sample SAMEA6512639) | groundwater metagenome | collected 2019-01-08 | study: AquaDiva: Metagenomics assemblies of 32 groundwater samples
CTTTTAGTGAATTTATTTTAGTTATCATGGTTATATGTTTTTAAGTTCTACAATATTATTATCATTAAAGCCACAAACGTAATATTTGCCATTGCTTAAATTGCCACGTTTTGAATATGTACCCAAATTCAGGGTACAAGCGAGTTCAAAACTTTCAATAGCTTCTTTTTGATTGTGGTATAATTTCTTTAATACCCATTTAGCCCGATTTTCACGGGGGGAAATGCTTAGTAAATATGTCATATATTTTGATTTAGTAGTTTTGTATTACTTATAATTAATTCGTATTGAGAAGTTTGAGTAATTAAATTATTGATAATCCACGTAGGCTTTAAAAATAATTCATTTTCATTCATTTTTCTAATTTCATTATTATTTTGGTTAATTATCTCATTTTTAGATAAATGAGATACAAAAACTTTATTCCATTGAATCCAGTTTTTTGCCTCTTCTATTTCTTTTAAGAGCCTGTTATTTTTTTTCATGTTATTTAGTTTTAAGTTGTTTAAGATTCTAGCGTACCATAACATTCTATATAGTATTTAATCGTTTCCCAATGAATGCCTTCATTAGCATCATGTTTGTATATCATTCGTTCCAGAGCATCTTGTGCCTGTTCTTTGGTTATCGTATATTTTTTGCCGCAATAGCTATGCTCTGTTTGCATAAAGTCTTCAATACCCCATTTGACAGATTCTTTTTTATACTGTTCAAATTCAGCCGTTAAAAGCTCGTATTCTTTTTTATAGTCTATTTTCATGTTATTTAGTTTTTAAATGTTTTTATATATTTCGTCCATTGCCTTCTTTGTCGCTGTAAATATGTGAGCATCTGCATAATCACCATTATAGTATTGCTCTTTATAGTTGGTAGTCCATTTAGAGAGCCAAAATATGTCCCATACAAAACGCTCAATGCTTTTGCCTTCATTATGGTATTGGTCGCTAAGTTGTTTTATATCCTTGCCGGTTAAAGCCGTTTTGATACTTTCTTTTAGTGTTTGGTAATGTTTTTTATCAAATTTCATATAGTTAGTTATTTAAATTAGTTCAGTTGGTTCATAATCTAGTACAATAAAATCGGCAATACCTTTTTGTTTGTACATTTCTATATTATCAGTTCCTAGATAGTAAAAAATATGATCGTCATATTGTTCATCTGTTCCGCTATCCTGTTTAAATATCATTCCCTCAACAATGCTATTATCGTCTAAGAATTGTATTGTAGCTTCATAAAATTGTGGTTTCATATCTATTTAGTTTTAATGTTTATATATCCAACCCATGAATTTTCAATATCAAAATCCTGATTATTGCATAAATCCATAAAATCAGTTAGTTCATATACGCTTATTTGTTTATTTTGCTCTTTAAAAAAGTCAATAGCACTTTTTTTGTTTGGAAAGTTTATATTTTCCCAATTTTCAAACTGTTTACGCTCAGAGTGTTCGACGGAGCTTGTTATAATTAGATTCATATTTGTATATTTTTAAGGTTTATATATATGTACGGTTAATCTTTCAATTCGGCTAAAATAGCATCGTATACACCCTCATCACTTAACCTGCCGTCCCAATTAGCTTGTATTGCTCTAATTTCTGAGAATAATACTTCACCTTGTATATATACGTACATATTTACTACTTTTTCGGAACTTGAAAAGTCCGTACTCACCTCACCAAAATTTGATTGTTCGTACTCTCTTATTTGTTCAATAGCGTTAAATATTCCAGGATTTTTAATTAACCATTGCTCTGCATCATAATAACCTATAATAAAATAGTCTGTATTAAATACCTCATTATGCAAATCACCTATATGAGTATCACAACCTTTTAGGTTTTCCAGTTTATCAATTGCGTAGTTAACAATGTCTTTTTCTACTTGCGTGTTAGTTTTCATAATGTTTAAGTTTAGAGAGGTTTAAGTTTAGAGAGGTTAATTTATATTGATTTTTAATTTAATTAATAATTGATTTAAGACTATATAATATACTAACCTATGTTAGGTATCAACTTTGAACAAAAACCCGTTTAATGATCCAATGGTGCAAAAACCGGGATTAACCTATTTTACCGACTCAATCAAGAATATCCCTAGCTTATAATTATCTAACTGTTTAAGCTTATCAGCCTTCCATTTACATAGTGCTTTGCTCTCATTACGTAATACTGTTTCCACAACCTTACCACCATTAACATATACTAGGTTATATCTTTTTACTTTTTGTATCATAAATCAAATGTTAAATAGCTTATTACTTAATTGCTATATGTAAATGTATGAATAAATATTTATGTAAACAAATATTATACGTATTATTTTATGTAAAAGTTACCCATTTTACACAATAAAAGTGTAACATATTGGTACTCAGTTTAAAAAGTTTATGTACGCAAATTGATTGATATAATTAGCTAATTATCGAGCTTATTTAGAATCATTCTAAATAAGATTAATGTATTGATTGTCAATGAGTGTTATTTGGAATCGTTATAAATAAGGATTATTGGTAATGAATAGAGAAAAACGATTAATGGGATAATTTACCCATTCCACACACAAAATAAACTATTCAATAGCTATAAAATACCTCATTAGCTGATAATATTAACAGTTTATTGAGATATTCTAAGAAATAGGCTATTTTACAACTATCTATAAATCAATATCAAGTTATACTTATTGCACCGATGAGATAAAAAGCCATTGAATTATATATGCTGAGATTAATAGCTGATAATTATTTAACCTACGCTATTTAGAATCATTCTAAATAAGGAATAGCCGATTACCCTCATACAAGTACTTACAAGTGGCTATGAGTGAGTTATCCCTTACCATTGTACAGCATTAAATCATATAACCTACTCTCGTTGACATATTGTTGGCTGATACTCAGGTAATTACATATATAACTATCAATGTATCAACATATATGTATGTACATTGAATCGCTCGTTTTCATTGGCTTTTCAGTAGCCCGAATCCGGAACCGAGTTTCCTTTTGGGTATAGCCCGGGGGTACATCTGGGGGGTAGAGTACCCACCCCATACGATTATTTTTTAAAAGCGAATATCTATTATCTTAAAGTGAAGTCGCTTATTATTCAAAAGTGATTGTTCGTTATTCTAGGTAGGGGTATTATTACTGGTAAGGGGTTACTGATAACCAGCAATCATTCATTAGTCAAACGGTTGAATAGTGACTGTTTGCCAGATATACGTTACTGGCATATAGTGATCGGAAACCATTTCCAGTTGACCCTATAGCTTCCTATACAGTCTTATGGGTATTGTTTACCTTATGTATGAGGGAAAGGATTGTTAGTTCACTTGTGTAGTATTGCTTTTAGCCTTGCTCTGTACACATCTCTTAGTTCTGCCATGGCTATATAGTTTACTAGTACTTCTTCAAATAGCAGATATGTTTGCACTTCTTGTTCTCCCCGGTTTTTGGGGTGTCCGGGCTTAATTTTGAATTTGCTTAGTTTCTTCATCCGGCTCTATTAATATTGCTTTTAGTAGATCGTATTGGCATTGAACTGTATAGACTCTTCCCGACTTCATGGTTATCTCCACCGCTTCCTCTATGTCAGATTCCATGATACCATCTATATGGTTAAGGTTAATCATTAATCGGTATTGCTTGGCTTTGATCTTCTCTCTTTTCGGGGCCTTAATGCCCATGTCTGCGAATCTATCCTCCTCCTCGTAGTCTATGTCTAGGGATATTACCTCCATCATGTCTAGGGATAATACCCTTACTATCTGTATTTTATCGCTCATTTTATGATTGAGTAATGTGTTGACGGTATAGTTACCGGCCCTATGTTTGTGTCTATTGTCATTATCTCTCTATTTGGTTTATTCCTTTTACGCATATCATGGTTAGAAAATGCTTGGCTGCATGTTCTTTGTATGCTTCCATGCCCTTATTTGCCGTTGTTTGGATTACTGGTACGTTGCCCATCCTTAACTCAATGGTGTAATGATCCTTTGTTTCGGTGAAGAGTATGGAATAGTTCTTCCCGGCCGAGGATTGACTCAATACATTATATAATGCCTCCACCGCTTTAAAGAATTCCGGTCTTGGGATGTATTCATAGGAAATGCCAAATCCATTGCGGGGATCAGTGCCACTTATGCTTACTACCTTGTTCTCTACAGGTCCATTAACCTTACTGCTTACCCTATCCTGCTTTATTACTTTCATATCTTTAATCTCTCCTACTCATTTGTATAAATTTCCTTAATGTTTGGTCGTACCATTCTTGTATTAAGTCACAGAGCTGATAGCCGAACTTCTCTTTATCCCAGCTGTCCGGTATATCTCCTTCGTAAACATCCATGCCAAACCGCTTTATAAAGACCTCTTTTAATTCGTGCGGATATAAAAGGCCGTGTATGCCAGATAATTCATTTAACCGATCTGCCGTTGGCTCATCTATGTATTTTCCGATGTTAATCATTGCAAAGTTAAAGATTCCATGAGATATATAACCATACTCCTAGCACTGCCATGAATAAATAGATAACTGCTAAGAAATCTATTATTGTATATCCCTTATATTCTGCCCTGAATGTCAATGGATGTTGGCTGAATGATAGTATCCCCGGAAAATATCGCTTGCTTTTAAGAATCTCCCTAGTAATACTGTAACCAAGTGAGTAAATCATCGGGCTGATAAGCATAAATGAGCTGATTGAAGCCCCTTTGTCCACCGTAAAGCAGATGCAGATAACACTTATTACTAATATTATGGCTAATAACACTATTCTTATCTCCATCCTGTAGTCACCCTTGATAGTCTCGTTAATCCTCCACGATTCATCCTTTATGGGGTTATTAAAGTCCGTGTCAAGTTTTGAATAGTGGCGAAATGTGCCCATGTAAGCCCCCAAAAGTAGGATTATTACAGAAAAAACGATCAGTGTTACCATATTATACAAGTTTATACATCCAGCATCTCATAGAATTACTCTTGCGCCACCCCGCTATCCTCATCAGCTCATAATCCTCTGCTTTCATCTTCATAAAAGCTGGGCCATCCTGCTCCCCAACATAAATAACGTCAACACTACTGCTCATCCAAGGGTTAGCCTCGTATTCTATTATTATATCCATACCATTCATTAACCCGTTAACCTTGGACATTGATTAATATAATGATTATTATCCCAATTGCAAATTGTATCAAACGATTGTAAAATCCAAACTCAAATGGATGTATCTCTTTGCCAAATAGCCTAAACTTGAATCCCGTACTCGTGTTTGCACTTGTAGTAAATGAATACCCAGGCACTTTATCTCTTATGCCACGAACTGTATAATAGAATCCGTTGTGGAATAGGGAAAATAACAATACGTAGGCTATAGAAAAGTATAGCGTGCGTAGCTCAAGGCCGTGCCAGGAAATAAGCATAATAATAATTAGACGGATAGCCGAAGCGATCTTATGGGGGTGCATACGAAACTCGAAATCCGTTACACGGCCCCATAGATAGCCATCTAATATGCCGAAAAAAATAGCGTATAATATGTATAATACTGTAACTATCATTACTTACTTTTAACTGTATCAATTGTGATAACTTTAACCGTGTCTACCACGACTGTATCTGACACTTGTGTCGCAACTGAGTCTACTACCACACCTTCTTCTGATGTTGATGTAGAGCACGATGCTAATGATCCAATAAAAAGTATTGATATTACTGCTGCTAGTTTTGTAACTGATTTCATATAATTTGTTTTTAAGTGAGCTGCAAAGTTAATACTGCGCAATCTTATACGCAATACCTAAGCAGTTAAATAATGTATATGCCTCAAATGAATTGCTTATACTAGCCTTAATGTCCATCGTGGTTGATTTAATCGACCAACGGCCCATATCCTCGTCCGTCCTGGAAAGAATGGCGTTGTCCCCTATGTATAATATGTATTGTGCTCTGGTGTCCTTATCCTCCTCAATGTGGTAGTGGAACCCGAAGTCCTCCGGTAAGAATACCTCGTCCATCATGTATAGCTTCTCCCCATAGATCTGCTTCTCAAACTTGTCTAAGAGTAGTAGTGCGGAGTCTTTTTCCCTATTGCAGTTTATTAAGTGATCTGCTATGCTTGCTATTGTCTTCCTGTTTAGCTTCATCCTTCCACCGGCTAATCTGTTTAAATGTTCTGCCGTTGGGCAAGTGATGTCTCTTAAAGTCGCCATTTCATCTGAGTGCATTATGTCTTATTTTGGTTGCTATTGTTCGCAATTTACAATTCTTTTTCATTTGAGCAATAGGATACCTCTTTTTTCTCACACAATGATACGATTTGCAGGTCTATTGCTTCAAGATACCTTGGCTTCAATGCGGTCATGTTATCATACGCCCATCGCAAGTAACTAACATCGTCAATATCGCAGATTCGCTTACCCTTATACTTACCCATAAACATCCTTAGTGCTAAAAGGTCTTGGTAGGCAATGCTTTTAATGTAATTGTCGCACCCATTGCAAAAAGCCACTTGATGTCCAGACTTGATAACTATGCTGTAGTCATCTATCAATCCACAATTCTTGCATACTACCTCTTCTTTTTTGGCATTATTATCCATAGTCAACATATTTAGTTGGTTTTAGTTTGTTTTAATAGTTATTAAATCGAACTCAATTACTATTTACTTAAGCATTATATCTATTAACTATAGAGTATATTATTAATAGGTATTAGGTTCTTAGGTAGAGTTTGTAAGTGATATTCTCCATCAATGTCTCTTTTGCAAGATTCATTAAACAAGTCCCGGTAATTGCTGTCAATAGGATTTTTGGACATATAGATCACCTTATGATCCTTAGGGCTTAAGAGGCCCATTTCATAAGACTCCATTATCTCCTTATCTTCCTTATTGAATACAGACATCAAATAATCGTATTTGTTCCGATTGTTTTTGCAATTAACAACGTCTACCTCTAAATCTAATGTATTGTATATATTAAAAAGATATGCTGCGTAATCGTAGCTACAATTGAATTTAGAGGCGGCATAATCAATCTTGCTAAAAAGCAGATTCTTGTCTATGTGCTTGCATTCTTTTTTGTAGTTGTGATTGTATATAGACTCCTGCCAACCTTTTCTTTCGGTAAATTCAGAAGCTACCTTTTCGTTTCTTTTTTTAATATACCTGTTTATGGTATGTTGTTTCTTTTTAAGATCATATTTTAAAAGCTCAAAAGAATCGGCCTTGCACTCGAATATGCTTCCGTTGTGAAAGAAGTATTTATGTGCGAACATATTTGGATGCGAATCCTTGAAATTAAGGAATGCGTCCCAAGACATTCTTTTTATAGCCTTAATGCTATTTGCTGTTCTTATAATATTTCTACTTTCAAGAAATTTCTTTACCTCTACTGCTCTGCCCTTGCCGCAGTTCAGCATCTTGCAAATCTTATCTAGTGATAACCTAGCGGTTTCCTGTACATCATATTCGGGCTTGTAGCCAGCAGTTTCAAAAAGTGTTGATGATAAAGAGCTTAACTTGTCATAGTTGTACACTTTATTTTTCATTACTCTTTCGGAACTGCTGTCATATTTTAATCTGGCCTCTGATGCTACCGTAGCTGCTTTTAATTGCCACCTGATATTATCTTCAATTATTTTCCCGTCCAAAAGATAGGAGATCTCCTTAGTGCTGTCAGTTACATTGTAGGTCAATGTGCATTTAAGCGGCCTTGGGATCAGAAACTTTTTTCCAGTCGTAGGGTTTGTAAACGGTGTTCCGGCAACAATTTTCTTCCATACATTAGAAGGGAAGTTGTTGCCGTAAAACACTTTCTTATCGCTAATGGTTGTCGGGTCAATATTGATTCCGTCAACAATCTTATGCTTGTTGTAATATGAAAATTTTAATATATCAATATTGGATGCGAGAATGAGGTTTGTGCCGTACTTTTTGCTTTTTTGTATGGTAATTAATTTCTTCCTCTCTAAGAGATTAATCGCATTTAGTATGTATGGATAGTCCTTTTTAAACTCTTTTCTTAGTTTATATGCTGAGTAGCCTTTTATTACACCATCATTATGCCTTGCTTTTAATTGGTATAGGAAAGCTAATTCCTCACGCCAACCTTCTTTAATAGCGCACTTTACAAGTAGTGTGTGAACCTGTGCTTTTGTTTCTTCGATAAGATGACTTTTATTTTCCATAAAGTATTTTTTGTCGCAATGCGAATATAATAATAATTTTTATTAACTTTACAATATCATGTAGTATTTTTTTGGATTGTCGCAACTTTCCTCAAAACAAAAGAATCCACTGGCTGAGGTCGGTGGATTTTCTCTTTTTAACTAACTTATGAAACGAGGATGCCCTAAAATAGCTCAAACTTACTAGGTCCCCCAACAATAGTCTTTATCCAATTAATTAATTCTTGATTTACTGCCGTCTCTGCATAGGAGATAAACCGGGTCTCTGGATCTACCGGGAAGGAGTTCATCGGCTGGTTGAAATACTTTAGGATGCCCTTGGAGCTTATAGAGGAAAGCGGGGGTGCGTAATTTCCATACCATGTCCCCCAAGTTATATTATCCAATTCTTCAGTAGAAACTCTATCCATTGCTTCTAGGAATAGCCCAGGCTTAATTAGTGTCGCAGAGTGAGTGTCGTACCCCATTACTTCATTCTGATCTACTCCAGCCTGTATATAAAGTCGCATAGTGTATAATAGCTTTTTTACCCAAAGAGTCTGGGCCTGCTTACACCAATGCCTATAGTTCCCAGAGTTTAACACAACATGATTCTCAATGCTCCACTCTTTAATAAACACATGGTCATCTGACATTTTTATAAAAGGATTTCCATCAGACTGCTCGCAGTAGTGCTTGATCTTATCAATTAAATTTCTATCCTTAGCTTTATGTTTATCTTCAAACGGAAGGTGAGTTATTTCTGTAACCCAATTCGGCCTGTGCCCAACAATAAATACTTTATTTAAGCCCTTAACAAATTTAAGACTCCTAAGAGAGAATCTTAATTCTATATCGTCATGTAAAGACCCCGTTCCTAAAATGTAAACTACATGCATAGTAATTCTTCTCTTTTTTTTAAATATGCTTGGTAAGCCTCCTCTTGTGTATTGAAGTAGCCTATATGTATTCTTTTTTTATTTATATTAATTACAGACCTCCATTTTGACTTACAATCCTCTTTATTGGTTCCTGTTTTTAATGGATTATTTTTTGATTTAATAGTATTATCTCTCTGCGATAATAATTGTAGATTGTCAAATCTGTTATTTCTTTTATTATTATCTATATGATCTACTTGTAATATAGAGCCATTTCTTTTGTTTTCTGAGAAGTGATCCCAAACTAGGCAATGCACTCTAAAGTGCTTTTTATTTCCGTCATTACATAATATAACAACATCATACATTTTATCGTTGTTTCTAGCCGATGACAATATTCTTTCTTCTTCAAATGCCACCCTAAATCCGTTTGATTTAACTCTAGCCATAGACTTAACACGCCCAAAATTACTCACTTGGTACAACCCTTTATATCCAAGCACGTCTTTCCAAATTTCTTCCATAAAAAATACCCTTAAATATTACAAAGGCTGTCCAGTTAGCAGAGAATCTGCGAGTAGGCAATGTAATAAATAAGGGATTTTGTTATATATTTTCATAACTAAACAGCTATGCAATATAATAAATATATTTTAAATTACAAAAGGTGGTCTTTGTTTGACGCTCCCGTGTCCATGCGATATAGGTGAAAGGTGTAAAGGCCATTCATTAAATAAATCTTCTTCTGTCTATTGTAAATAGCTGAAGAAAAGTGATTGTCAATCGCTAGTATTCCTGTTTCATGGAAACCACCACACTGTTCCCAAGTGCTTTTTTTGAACAACATCAAATATCCTGAAATAAATTTACCTAACTGTGTAACCTTGCCTCTGTTTTTATCTCTAAGTTTAAGAGCTATTTTTCTATGTTCAAGAATATTCGGCTCATCAAAAACTCCGGGGTACATCTGATCTATACTACCCACTCTATTCGTTATACTTGTGAATAAACCGGCATCAGGGTAAAGAGAAATGTACTCTTCCATTATAGTTCCAAAATCTGGAACAAGGTGCATTAAGTCAGCATCTTGAACACATATCCAGTCGTCAGGCGATGGCACTAGCCTACAATGTGCATTTATAGCTTTTCCGAATTTCTTTTCGGAAGAATACGGAACAAACGTGTATATCATTTTTTATTGTAGTGTTTAACCCAAAAAGTCAACATTTCATCCATCATACTCTCGAAAGTGTACATTGGTTTCCATCCGAAAGTGTTTTTTAATTTAGTGCAATCTCCTCTTAGATATGGTAATTCCTGACTGCGGAAGTACTTTGGATTTACTTTAACATATTTATTATAATCTAAATCAAGTCTACTGAATATGTAATCACACATATCTCTTACCGACCTAGTTTCTCCAGTGGCTACAACGAAATCGTCTGCCATAGAATGATTAATAATCATGTGCATCGCTCTAACATAATCATAGCTATGGCCCCAATCCCTTTTTGCGTCAAGATTTCCTAGTTCTATATCGTCTTGTAATCCTAATGAGATTCTAACAGCTCCTTTTACAACCTTATTTGTAACAAAGTTTGATCCCCTGCGAGGACTCTCGTGGTTAAACAACAATCCATTAAATGCCATTAAGTTATAAGCCTTCCTGTAATTTCTAACAATATTATATCCAAAAACTTTTGCACAACCGTAAGGGCTTACTGGATTCATAACTGTTGTCTCCCTTTGGTATCCGTCTGGATCAACTGAGTCTCCAAAACACTCTGAAGAGGATGCTTGATAAAACCTTGCCCTTGGACATATTCTTCTGTACGCTTCCAGCATATTAAGAACGCCAATAGCATTCGTTTGTGCAGTGTATTGTGGAATGTCGTATGAAATCCTAACATGAGATTGCGCTCCTAATGAATATATTTCATCAGGCATCACCATTGTCATCACCTTCTCTAAAGATCCTGCATCATTAAGATCACCATAATGAGTTATCATTTTCTCTTCCAAGTGTGAAAGCCTGGACTCTTGGTGTTCACAAACACTATTCCTTCGGATAATTCCGTGAACTTCATAATTCATAGAAACAAGGTGCTCAGATAGATAGCTGCCATCTTGCCCGTTTGCGCCCACCACGAGGGCAATTCTTTTACTCATATCCAAATAGCTTAAAGTCGTTATTATATATTTTTCTTATTTCACTTCTTATATTATCATCAAGATATGATTCTACTGCATCATGGGCAGACTCATTGTTTTTTACTAAATCAATACTAATGTTATTTGTCAATAAGAAAGAGCGAAATTCATCAATCTGTTCCAACTTAAAAATATTTTTAATTGGAGTATTGTCATAGCATAGAAAATATTCAATCGGTTTTATATGTCGCAATTTAGAAATTAAATCATCATCTATGATATTAAAAACAAATTCTTTAAACGATTTATATTTACTAACAATTTCACCATCCCTCACATCTCCTTTATTGCCTATTCCACCATTTAAAAGATAGAAATAAGCAGAGACCAACCGTGAATACGGATGCCTGACTAATGCAAACATTTTATTCGTACCAAATCCTTGTTGTATATATTCAGCCACCGTTGTATGTCCATCATACATAACACCGTTTTCATGTAACTTCTTACCGGTATTAAACCCTCCGCACTTAGGCACATGAATAAATATTAAACTCATTTATTAAATACTTTAAACTTTGAAATATCTGGCCAATCTGTGTGAACCCATTGTCTAGGCAGAGTAGCAATAGCCTGATCCAATTTATTAAGTCCTAGTGCAGCCGTGTCTGGTGTCATGTAATAATGAAACCCAATTGTGTCCACATCTTGATCTCTCCAAGGGATACCCGGAATCCTCCCATCGTATGCCATCTTCCTTAATTGAATAGCATCTTCTTCATTATCGCACAATATCATTCCTCCACGACCTAATGAAAGGTGTTTTTGATATTGAAAACTTAAACACATAAGCGTATTTGGGAGATAGCTATCCTTCCTCCAAAGAACGGCAGCATCAAATATATTGTGTATTAAACGATAATAATCTACCCACTCATTATCCTCATCACCATAATCAATCCACATTAATTTAATGTTTAATTTATTTGCAAGCATAGGGACCGATAAATATGTCCTTCTAGGACACCACATCTTTTCAGCTTTCTTGTATCTCAAACAAAGTTCAAGAGCCGAAGTGCAACTATCGGTTGCCACTCCAAATGGAGCACCGAAGAACTCAGCTACTTTCTTTTCAAATTCTGTTACCGTATCAAAGTTTGGTGTTTTCATTTCGTACATTCCACGTTAAGACTAATTAATGTTCCATTTTCTTTATCTCCTTTTGGAGCCATATATGCCTGGGAGTGGTCATCGTAAATTCCGTGATCTACTTTCCTCCAATCCCATCTTCTTATATTATTAAAACCTACATTATCTAATAATTCAATAAGAGATGTATGGTCATAAGTAGTCTTGTGATAAATTACCTCACCAGCAACTTGCATGTGGCCATAAACAGGGCCTAGTAGATCATCTAATGTTACTTTTCCATCTTGATAAAGATTACTCATCACACCAAAATCAGGAACAGCTAATCTTAGTATGCCACCCTTCTTTAAAAATCTTTTCCAATTTCTTAAAACATCTATAACTTCAACCCTGTCCCAGTAGGAGATTACATGGGATGCGTAGATGAGATCTACTGAATTACTCTCAAATGGTAAATTAATAATATCATGAGAGGATATGTGTGGCATATAGCATTGATCTATATGCACCCAATCATCGCCAAAGTTCCTGTGCCAACACCCTAAATTAAGTTTTATTTCTTTTTTCATAAGTATCCCAATTTAGTCATTTCATCAATTTGCTCAGACTTAATTCCGTCTAAGTTATACTTTCGTATATCATGCTTGGTAACGCCTTCGTTGCTACTCACAACATGATCCTCCGGGCCAAATATTCTCCAGTTGTCATTTATTGACGGCTGGCATTCAAAAGCCCAGGGTGAGAGATTCTTAGTCATATATTGCAATAAGAAATACCGGTTCCACATAGAAGGCTGGGTCGATAATCTATATTTAGCATCCTGCGTATTCTCGCATATCTTAACTCCTTTTATTTCTCCGATAGACAGGTGGTCCTGAAACCTGCCAGCATTAGTTATATTAATTCTCCCTGCTTTTGGAATATTAGTTAACTCTTTCAATGTATTAAGTTTTTCGTGATCCACTTCTTTTATAAACGTATCCTCCATCATCCAAATAAACCAGCACGGCTGAGTTTTAAAAAACTTAGCCAAATCATTGCTAAATTCATGCACTGAACCTTGCTTGCCCATGCTATGAAAGGAGAAATTAGGCGGAAGCGAAAAGGCGGGCGGAGTATATCCAACTACCTCTACTGCATGATCGCTACCAAAATTATTATTGAATAGATAAACGAAGATAGGTAGTAAGTGATTAATATAATTGTCGGAAGTTGTTACTATGATCTTCATTCTATAAATGTTTTATCAAATGCCTGTCCTAAATAAGGACCAACCTTATACTCAGCTACCTTAGCATCTTCAAGTATTAAATAATTATGTCCACCCCCGGTAAGGCTAAAGCTAATATCTCCCGCTTCTAATATTGGTTCCGCTATTATTGTTTCGTCAAGATCGTAGAATATGCATTTAACTTTCCCTTCCAATACACACCATGACTCCTGTGGGAATACTTGTTTTATTTTCTTCCATATATGTCGATGAGGTTTAAACGTGGTTCCCTCTTTGAGGTTAAGTAAGGCGCATTGAATAAATTCATCCGGGCCAACTACATCAGTCCTTCCATCCTTGAAGTCCACCTTCCTAACCACAATATGTAATAGCCTATCTGGCTCTATTCTTGAATATATTTTTTCCATTACTGAACTTTTTCTAATGAATCAATAGTTTCTTTGGTAGCCACATAATTAACCGGCTTGGTATTTATCTTATAGATATTATACCCTTTAAAGAAGCGGAATACATCAGAAACGGTATGCCCCTTAGCATAACCCTCCAGCCACTCTTCAAATTGTATGTATTTTATTTTATCTAAATATTTTCCACATCCTTTAATTACCTCAAAATCAAACCCTTCAGTATCTATTTTAAGGAAGTCTATATTGGTAATAGCCATTTCCTTGCAATAGTTTTCGAGAGTGTCTAATCTCACAAACCTAGAATCATGCATACCATTAAACTTAGGCTCTTCAGTCCTATGAAGTATAGATCCATATCTATAGTGAAACTCTGCTATCCCTTGTTCTGACCCTAGCGCATAATTATTGAAGTGTACTTTGTTTAAACCTTCGACCTCTAATCCTATCCCTACTTCATTAGGATCGAATAAGTGAACTTCGAGATCATTATTAAGTTCATAGAAAACATTATCGTCCCTGCACCCTACATCAATAACAACCTTTAGGTCTTTTATAATCGTTTTGTAAAATTCTATTTCTTTTGTTAAATCAGTTTTTGCCATTGTTATAATTTATAAGTATTGTCAATTACGTCTAGCCCTCTTCCTTTTCCTCTAGTTTTGTGACCACTAAAAGAATCAAATACCGAACCTATATCTAGCGAAACTCCGCCTTGATCTCTGAACCAATTGTTGTAAATCTTGCCAGGAATGCCGGCTCCAACTAGGCATAGTTGTCCTTCGCACTGCAAAGATCTAATCCATTTAGCTATTTGATTGAACTGTTCAGGGTAGTGCTTATCTCCTACATATCCTGAAGTGTAGGTTGGCTCCGGTGAAATTATAAATGAGTTTACATTCTTAATTCCAAACTTCTCTTTAAACACATCATCAAGATTTCTACAAGAGATGTAATTTAATGTGTCAAGCCCGGTTAGTAATTCGCTATAAACACCCTCGGTTAACATGTTGTGGAAAATATCTACGGAAGTCTTGTGCTTTGATTCAAGAACCTTTTCTCCCATTGTTAGGTTAAACACATCTAATGATTGCCCCCATCTATCTTCTCTTCTTAGATGTCTTTCGGTGGGGATGCCTATGATGTCACAATGTCTATACGCATCAATTAGATGCGATTTAAGCATGGTTATTTCGTGGTCTTCTGGAATGTACCCCAATACTTTTTTAAGTATAAAATGAGCATCTTCCTTAACTCCGTTAAACATCATACTCTCTCCGTCACCATATCTTATGATTGATATAGATATTTTCCTTTCAAGCGCATTTTTTATTAACTTAACTATGTCTGTTGTCTGAAGGCTTATTAAATCAGTCATTATATCATTTTAATTATTTCGTCAATACTAAATCTCTCTACTTGGTCTGAGAATATTTTCCCATCCATAGTTTCCCGAAAATTTTCTCCAATTTGTAATCCAATAACCTTGTACTTTAATTCACCCTTGCCATATTTCTTATGGATGGCAATAAGCAGATCCATTAAATTGATTGACTTCATGTTAGGGCAGTAAGGTTCGCAATCTGTAGCGTTCTCCAGGCAGTCGAATATTAAATCAACGGCTTGGTCAACTGTCCAGAAAAACCTTGTAGCGTCAGTGTTGGTGACAACAACTTCTTCTCCGTTCTCAATAAGTTCTTTCCATTTACACAAAACAGATCCGGTTGAATAAAGCACATTGCCATATCTAACAACACGGTATTTTATATTTTTATTAATAGAGGCGAACTCTTTAATGATTCTTTCCATTAGCAACTTTGTTGCTCCATACACTCCAGAAACCTGGGCAGCCTTATCTGTGCTAATAGCCATAAACATACTCCCCTTAAACTCTTCAACAAGATTAATGGTTCCAATGGTATTGCTAAGGGTGCATTGATATGGTTGAGACTCCGCTAGTCCAACGTGTTTAAAAGCAGCAAGATGATAAATCTCATCAACTCCCTCGCAAGCCAATCTCGCTATAAAGCGGTCAGAGATGCAGCCTGTGACTATTTCTATGTTTGGATATTTCTGTTTTAGTTCGATTAGCTTACCTTCATTTCTTGAAACGACTCTGATTGGGGCTGACCCATAAAGTCTATTGATAAGCTCTTTGCCTAAGAAGCCGGTGGCCCCTGTGATTAGTATCATACGTTCACCAGTGATTATGATCTTTATGCATTATTGCATAACCATCTATTTCATTTACCTCTATCCAATGTGAATTGATAAGAGTAGTGTAATCTACACAGTTTTTATTGATTTTCAAAAATAAATATTGATCTCTATGATACCATGTTATTCTTTCTAACATTGTTATATATAACTCTGGAGAAACATCGCACTGAATGAATGGGACATTGTTCTCTTTTATGATTTTATATGAACCTATTATGACATCCCTATCACTGCTTGGATAAAGATTTACAGCGGGGTCGATTATATTAAATTCATCTTCTGTTCTCGTAGATGATCTCTGTACGTGTGATAAAAAGTGCGGACTTGTATCTTTTGACAGGCATTGGTACGGAACAAATATGGTGTCCCAGCTTCTGTTTTTAGTAAAGTAGGTTAATGTTTTTGTCCAGTAAGGAACTGAATATTCATCTGAATAGTCTGCAATGTTTAGTCCGTTGTTTGTAAAGTAGTCTGCGAACAACTGCTGCTCAGTACCATCTTCCGGTCCCATCTTAGGAAACTTAGGACTACATCTTTCTAGCATTGTTTTAAAAGCGGACGATCTCACGATCCCTTGATTCATTATACATCTTGGCGGATCTTGTCTACATTGAGTGCCCCATTTACCGCATAGATAGTCAACATTCTTTTTGTTGATAAGGCCAACCAATATTTGATCGAAATTATCTATGTTAGGAACATAATCATCCTCGCAGATAATATAATAATCAAACTGGTCTCTGTATTGCTCGTAGGCGTATATAAACTGTCCATAAGACCTATCGTTGTCTGGCCTATTAAGGATAACTATCTTTGACAACATCTCCTCTCCTACGTCATAGAAATCGTCATTGTCGCTACCAAGCGGGCGGATAACTGTTATCTGATCTAAATTATGGTGTAATTCAAATAGTCTTTTGAGATGAATTTTAAGATAGTCTTTACTAGGGTTATATCGAGCACCAGCCCATGTAGCGATAAGGTAATTTACTCTCATATATGCGGCTCTCTTGTAAACAACTTATGTGTGCGAAGTTCATCGTACTGTATTTTATTGATCTTTAAATCAGCCTCCCATGCAACATAGGAAAACATGGCCTGATCGAAATTTGAGAACTCAATACATCTCTTCCACCACTCATCAAAGCATTTATTTGTCTTCTCATTATTCATCCTGGCGAAAGTGTAGCAATTATATAAAGGATAGTCAAATGGCAATTTATTTTTTGCATAGAACAGTGCTTCTTTAACTAATTGCTGACTGGCATACCTTGTTACTAAGTATGGATTTCCTTTTCTAATCTCTGTATCTATGTATTCTATTTCTTCGTAAACATTGTTTCTTTCTACATGTCCATAGAGTGCTGCGTCATGATCCTTTATTTGATCTACAAATGTTTCTGCAAAATTACCGCCATTAACTTTAATGCTGGCATCTAACCATATATACATTTCGTAGCCAGGCAAGAACCTATGTGTTTGTAGTTTAAGATACTTGGACTTAAGCCTATTGTTTAGATTCGGTAAAGGAAACGGAAGATTGTTTTCGTCATAGTAGTGGTAATCAAATTCAACCGACTGCTTGCACACCCCTTTAGCGTTATCAAAATTTCCAATATTGGCAGTTACAATGGCTATTTTAGTCATTTCAAGGATTCTTTAAATTCTTCAACAGTAATTACATTCATTAGCTCTTTTCTGTTTTTATCAAAGTATTCGTATGTAAGTTCAGCAGGGATTGTGATTAGATTTTGCTCACCATTCTGTATAATGCCAACACCATAATCACAATCAACCACTTTCATTGATAGGGTAGTAAATTCAGATCTTAATTTAACCCAGGCTTTCCAACAATTTCCATTCCATATTTTGCTGATCCGAGGAGTGACTTGATGTACTTCTTTTGTGGGAAGCATGTCATGGCAAATGATTACTCCGCCTTCGTTAAGGCAAGCTAATGAGTTTATAATGTCTCTATACACATAATCAGCATGGTGCATCCCGTCGATGAAGCAAATGTCGAATGTATCTTTATTTTGAGCAAAGAACTCATCTGAAGTGAGACGGATCGTCCCTCCAAACGCAGGGTCAACCCCGATTTTGTATGGAGCGTTTATAGCGTTGAAGCATAAATCGTTTTGGCAGCCCAATTCAAGATATGATAGGTAGTTTCTTTTAGTTATATAAGCGTTTATTATTGAAATGCGATTCATTTTAATCTATGGGTATGTGGTTGTAATATAAATTCTTTTTTGGTAATACTAAAGTCAATCATGTGGTATTTTAAACCGCATCTCCACTGAGCATAATTAAAGCTCAACTGGTCTCTATGTGATCTGTTTTGAACCTCTTCATTCCAAAGATGGCAGAAGTCAAATACGCTAGATGTATGTTTTCTAAGAATGACTCCACTGCCTACCATACCCCTGTTTTTAGGGTAGCCCATCTTATCGTAAGCGAGAACTTGATCTGTGATTGTTTTGGTGGAGTCTTTTTTGTACCTAATGCAAGCCATAGCTTCCTCGTAAACACAATTCCTGTCCGGGTGTGTCATTATGCAGAAATCTTCCTTCATATTATCAAATACAAATTGACCAAGATCGCAGTTAATGGTCATAGATGCATCCGCCCAAATTGAGATGTCAGACTCAAATGGCGGGATAATTTTTTTATGCCTTACGTCTTTAACGGTATTCATTTCGGGATCGACAATAACATCCCATACATCAGATTTTATTGAAGAATCGTTAGTGTAGCATATATACTTCCATCCATTAGTGATAACTCTAGGCTCTTTTAAAGAGTCATAATTATTACAGAATGCCGTATATATAGTTTTTGTCATACAAAACCCCCATAGTTTCCTATGAGGGTGATTTTATAATTACTGAGTAATAGTAGATGAAGTAGATGCACCACTAATTAAAGAGCCGTAAACTCCTTTTAATGTAGCATATTCAGCGTCTCTATCGCCTTCAGTTGTATAAACCCAATCAGTGTGGCCTATTCCACCCGCATCAGATGCATAAAAGAATCTGATTGCATATTTTGTTGTAAACACAACTGGTCCTCCACTCTGCAATGGCATAGCATACACGGCTTTAACGTGATCTATGTTAACTAGGTAGTTGGTGCTTTCCGCATAAAACGGCTTTACAAACGGTTTGAGTACTGCTGACATACAATATAGGTTTTAGTTTGAATTAGCTACCAAATTAATGAATGATTTGCTAATGCGCAAATGATAATATATTTTTGATGATATTACTCATTTTACGAAAAAAGTTATGTCAGTCCAAAAGGCTACAGAGATCATTAAATCTTGGAGGAACTATTGTTTCTCTGATCCAGAAGTTGAGGAGATAGCAAAAAAGCGGGCGGAGGTATGCTCTGGCTGCGAACACGCCAAGTTTTCAAAGATGTTAAACGTGTTTGTAAAAGATGCCAACGAGAAGATTCAGGGGTACAAGTGCAATAGATGCCAATGTCCGTTATCGGCACTAACAAGAAATACGGGTCAATATAAATGTAGGGAGAATAAATGGGAGAAGTGAAACAAAATGAATTAGTAAGACAAAGCCACCTAGAGTTCCTTCAGGAGCTTTACTTGTCAGATCATCCAATGTCTGACCAGGATATTGATACCTTAAAGAAGAATGGCTACATAAAAGATGTGGAGCCTGAATTTATACAAAGGTCAAATACAAAGAAATTTACAAGAGATCAGCGACTAACCAACTACTTAAACGTAGAGGCTGATAAGGATCTTATCATAACAGACGGACAAGACTTAGGGGATATGGTTCTTGGGGATGACATTGTTAATATAATGTCTAACCCATCCGTTGTTTATCAGGGACACAAAGAAATATCACAATCAGATTGGCTACCAAAAAGTAAGATAGAGCATACTAAAGAGTTCATTGATTTTATAGACAGCGTTTTATTTCGGGGGTTTCAGAAAAGGAAATTCTATAAACCTTTATCTATTTATGTGCAGCAGGCGGACCAGTGGTTTGCAGAGAATGATAGTATTGCCAACTATTCAACCGAAGAAGACATACTTCAATTCCAAATAAAAGAGTTTAAGCGGTGTAATGAAAACACGCTTTACTTTTTAAATAAGTACTTACTGGTAAAAGATTCTAGTGAGGAGTCAGGATATTTAAAGTACCAAGCAAAGCCAGTGCATGAGATTATCTGCTTCTTGTTTGACTGTGGTTACAATGTAATGATTGGTAAGCCAAGGCAGATAGCAGCATCAACAACGCTGGGCGGCTGTGCATTGAAGAGGATGTTGTTTAGAAAGAACTACTTCATAAAGTTTGTAACATTAGATAAGGAGTCAGGTATAGAGATCTTTGAGGATAAGATGAAAGGCGGTTTCTCTGCACTTGATCCATGGATGAAGCCGGAGGTTCAGAATGCTAGGGAGAACTTATTCGTATTAGGTTCGAGTAATGTAAAGGGTACTAGCGAGGGGGTTCAGTCTAAGTTTCAAGTGGTAGCTCCAACGGTAACGGCAATAAACGGGGGGTCGCCTGGTCTTATAATGATAGATGAGGCCGGTCTTATTGGAATCCTTTCTCCATTAATCGGGGAGATCTTGCCAACTTTATTCAAGGAAGATAGGGTGAATGGTGGTATGATAATGCGTTACCAGTTATTTGTGTGGGGTACTGCCGGTAACATGAATAAGGCAGGAAAGGCATACTTCGAGGAGTTTATGGCAGCGGTTAAAAACTTTCAAGAGCGTAAATTTAACTACGGTATCATACCTATATTCTTTGATTGGACAACAAGGATGGGGATTACCCAGGCCGAATATGATCTTCAGAAATCAATATACTATGCAGTAGAGG
>ERZ1292625.1311-Hain-H41-01um-R1-1311-length-30542-cov-6_pt2 | contig 21068 bp, 41 predicted proteins | sample MGYA00564400_ERZ1292625 | MGnify/ENA primary metagenome ERZ1292625 (study PRJEB36523, sample SAMEA6512639) | groundwater metagenome | collected 2019-01-08 | study: AquaDiva: Metagenomics assemblies of 32 groundwater samples
GACCGACAGGCCCGGCATCAGCGAGTACGAGGAGAACGTCCGCACGGTCGCGGGCCTCCCGTTCTGGCACGACCGCCTGTGGGGCGTCGGCGCCTCGATTCCGTCGTACGTGGACCGGTCGAAGGCACGGGTTGCCGCCGAGAAGATTCGGGCCGAGACACACAAGGACGCACAGTGGGTTGGGACCGTCGGCAAGCGCGAGGTGTTCACGCTCACGGTGGTCGCCGAGCCGCAGTTGGTGGGTGACCCCGACGCGCGGTGGGGCCGCTTGACGCTCTACAAGTTCGTGGACGGCTCGGGCAACGAGGTCGCGTACTTCGCCAGTCGGTCGATTCGGGTTCCGTCTGGCGACTTCCGTGAGGAGTTCGTCTGCAAGAGTGACGACCCCGAGGCGTGGACACACCACTGCTCGTCGAACACCACGGTTCACGGTGAGGGCGTCGGCCCAGAGAGCCACCCCGCCTGGCGCGTCAAGCGGCCCGACGAAGCGCCCGCTGGCCACGTCCACTTATACGAGAAGGTTCCGCTGGACCGGGCGATTCAGGTCGGCGACACCATCAAAATCAAGGCCACGGTCAAGAAGCACGAGGAGTTCCGCGGCGTCAAGCAGACCCTCGTGACGCGGGGGGCGCTCACCGAGTTCGTCGGCGCGATTCCCGTGTTCGCGTGATAGACTGATAGCAACGCTGGAGGGCAGGGAGTGCTTTCGATATGAGCAAGTTCATCGCCAAGGATGTCCCGCCACGCTCGGGCGTACTCAAAGTCCAGCCCGTGCGCGATGGCCTGGAGTTCATTGTTGAGCACGTGGACTTCGGCTGGCGCTTCGTGACCATTTCGTCCGAGGACGTGAATCGTCTACGTGCGTGGCTCAACACGCAGGTGTCCTGAGTGGATAACCCGTATTGGGGCGCCGTCCGGACCAGCGTTCACGAACGCAACGATTGGCCCGGCTGGCACGGCAGGCAGGTTGGTGGAACGAACCTGGATTCCTGGTTCGGAGAGCGACACCGACTGGTCAACGACTACGCGTTCACCATCAGCGACCCCGACACGGTGGCGTTCGTTGTGAAGCACGCCGGTCCGCGCGTGGTGGACCCGATGGCGGGTAGCGGCTACTGGGCCTACCTGCTCAATCAATCCAGGGTGGATACGCTGGCATTCGACAGGCATCCGCTAAAGACGCCAGCCTATCTGGTGGCACAGGCTGACGCTGTTGATACGGCACGTGCCAACTCGGACCGCACGCTGCTGCTCTCGTGGCCTCCCTACAATGACACCATTGGCGCGAAGACCCTGGCTGCGTATCGCGGCGAGCGCGTCATCTACATGGGCGAGATGGAGGGTGGGTGCTGTGGCACCAATAGGTTGTTCTCGCTCTTCAAGCGCGACTACAGGCGCATCGCCGAGCACGTCCCCGTCCAGTGGTTCGGCATCCACGACGAGGTTGTGGTGTACGAGCGGAGGTCTGTGATATCATGGCCGCAAGGCAAAGGAAGGGTGAAGTGAGCGGTAAGGACCGTCGAGTTTCGGTTCACGTACAGGACATCATCTTCGACGGCATGACATTATGCGGTCGAAGGACGCGGTCAGTGATTCCCCGCAAACTCATCTCCTACAACGCGGCACGCAGGCTGTTCCCAGACTTCGCCCACGACGAAATCGCGATGGACAACAGAACAGCGGTCCGTCACGTGGACCTCTGTAGAAAGTGCGAGGGAATGCTATGAGCGTCGGCGGCGGAGGAAAGGCGGTAGCGTGATGGGCGGCAAGTGGCGACTAGAGGGCTGGGACACTTTTGAGGGAGCGAGTTATTCCCTAGCGGGCGAGTACGCCACCCGCGCCCTCGCGGTTGCGGCGGCGAGGAAGCGTCTCGGCGGGCTCGAAAGGACGCAGCCATCGACGAGCAGTGGCGGTCAAGGGCTCGGCGGGATTCAGGACCGCGTGTTCATCATTCATCCGGATGGACAGAGGGAGCGGGCATGAACATCGTTCGCGGCTGTATCGGTCGCTGCTACGAGTGCGCGGAGCGCATCGGCTACGTCGTGCTGTCGGACGGCTCGCTCCGTGGCGCGTTGGTCCACCTGGACTCGCCGGGCGGTCACCGGCCCCGTCTGGCTGCGACGCCGGAAGAGGCCGAGCGCAATATCGCAGCGCTCTTCAAGAGGAACCCGGCCGCCGCGCGCATTCATGCCAAGAGCCAGGCTTATCACGCTGCGGTTACGGAAATGCTGGAGGCGCTGTGAGCAACCCGTACTACGACTCCGACTCCGACCTTGTGCTGGTCGGCGAGGTTGACCCGCGTGAGGCATACCAGTTCGACACGGTCGCCGTCTGGAAGAGCAAGACGACCGGGAAGTTGGTGTGGGACGCCGACTCGGGCTGCTCGTGCCCGACGCCGTTCGACAACTTCGACCCGAAGCCCCTGCCCGAGACGTGGGCCGATTTCGAGCGCACGGTGAACGAGAACGGTGCCGACCCGACGGACCGTCACGCGTTGCTGGAGCAGGTACGCGAGATGGGTGGTGCGCGATGAGCGCGATGAGCACGCCGCGGCGCAGCCCGTATGCGCCGCCAAGAGTCTGATGCCAAACCGTCGTAGCCAGCCAGACCCGTACCGCGACTATAAGGTGTACGAGCCACGCCTGCCGTCCGACCCGCCAGCGTGGCAGCAACTACTCGCCGTCGTCGCGCTTGCGGCCTTCATCCTTGCCGGGATGATTGCCTTCGTCGCACTCGTCGCGGTCGCCGTGAGGGTGGCGCGGGCGTTCGGGTGGCTACCGTGAGCCTGATTCCCTGCCGACACCTCGACTACACAGAAGGGAAGTATGGTCCCGACATTGAGTTGGCGACGGAGCCCTCGATGCGGGACGCCTCGGGCAACCCCGTTCGATTCTGGTTCCGCGGTCCCACGTGGACGGAGCCGCTGTTCGATGGCGAGCGGCCCGCACCGGCGTGCGTCCAGTTCTGCGGAGCGGGTCGCGGTCGCATCAATGCCATCTTCGACTGCTACGACGGCTCGATGCACTGCTATGAGCCCGCCGCTGCCGACGCCGAGAGTGCGTCGCGCATTACGCAATGATGGACTGGACCGGTGCGCGCTGCGTGCGAATTACGAACTACGACTTGATTGAGAGGCGCAATCTTGACCCAGTCAACCCGCTCTGGTCGTGGCTGTCGGACGCGGGATGGCCCGGTGTCGTTGTGCCGCACAACGTAACGTGGGCGACGCGGCGGGACGACATACTGACCGGCGACGTGATTGTGACGTTCGTTCCGTGACGGACTTTGTCAAAGGCGACCGTGTGGAGATGACGCCCCTCGCAATACGGCATGGGTTGCCGTATCGTTGTGGTGTGGTGGCCGCTACCCCGAGGCTGGATGGCGACATGCGGGCTGGTCCGACTGTGGCCGTGATTCCGGATGGCACGATGACCCCGGTGTATTTCCACAAGAGTTTCGTCGGCCCACGCTCTGCAGACACTGTCGAGATAATGACTCCGGGCGGCCCCGTCTCGACACTCGGCCTCGTGGTTGAGCAGCCGAAGGGATGCGTGCGCTGCGGCAGCACGTATGGCGGACGTGGTCGCCCAAAATGGTCTGGGTACCTTTGCGATGACTGCATCAAGCAGTTTGTGAAGGACGTTCCCGTACACAAGACGGACTGCCTACTCTGTGCGCGCGACCTATTTGTTGGCGGTCATGTCCACCCGTCAGACGGGAGCCGAGGATAACCATTGGTCGAAGTCTGCACTGTGTGTAACAAGCCCGTCACCGAGGATACCCGGGATTTCTGCCTGACCTGTGCGGAAGTGGTTCACGAGGACTGCCTCAACGACAACGATCACCGATGCGGACCCGGGCGCAGAGACTGGGCGAAGTTCGCGGCATTTCGCCACCGCCCGTGAGATGCCAGTGTGGCGCCCCGATGGTTGTTGACGAGCCCCTGGGTGCGCATGTTGTGCTGACGGGCATCCCGCGATGCTCGGTTGCGCGTGCGCTGCGTGACGACTGCGATGCGCCGACGAAGGTGCGTGTGATGCCCGCACGCCGGATGTTCGCGGACCTCCCGTGGATGGTCCAGCACCAGATTCGCTACAGGCCGGATGACTCTATCCTTGGCGTCGTCGGCCAGCCCATCAAGGGTATGTGGAATTGGATGACCACCCCCGACCCACGAACGCGGCTTCCTCGAATGGGCTGGGCCAAGAGCCGTGACGAGGCGGTCGAGACGCTGCTCCGTGAGCATCCGGGATGACTACGAACGACTATCAGCGTATCGCCCAGCGTCATCACGACGGCATGTGCGACGGCGCCTGCCCCGAGTGCGACCGCCAGCAGTACGAGGAGCGCCAACGCGACGATACCGAAGAACGCTGCGCCAGTGATGGACATCGCTACGTGGGCGATGATGGCCCCAGCGGCCGGTGCTACTGCGGGCGACAGGAATACCCACCCGGAGGCCCCGAATGAGCGAAGTAGAACGAGAACCCGATGGCTGGCAGGTAGTGGTCGGCAACTACTTCCCGCGTGAGGTGGTGGCGACATTCAGGACCGAGGCGGAGGCCCGTGCCTATATCGAGAAGGGCCGAGGCGATAGCATGCTCGGAGTTGAGCCCATGTATTTCGAGGTCAACTAATTGAGAATCGCCTGCTGGTTCGGCAAGCACCACTGGGTCGAACAGCCCTACCCGTCGCGGCTCGGCGAGAAAGCGTGGCGGCTCGAATCCATGCCGTACCTGATTGACGACCCGCTGCTTTGGGGGCTGGTCTACGAGGAATGTGCGCGGTGCGACGCGTTCAACTGGCACTTCGGCACGAAGGCTGACGCCGCCCGATACTTCATCGGGCTGCATATCTTGGAGCGTAGGCGGGAGTGGCCGTGGCGGGAGTGGCCGTGACGCGCAAGGCGATGGTGTTCAAGGCTCTCGGCCCTGTCTCCGGGCCCGGTGGCACGGGTTGGTGGCGTCTTGGCCGCGACGCGCTTGCGCTGCGCTGGCGGGTGGATAGTGTCCCCCTCCCCCCCGCTGGTCGGCTGGACGCAGACGTGTTGCACGTCAGGATTTGGACAAACGATGCCGGGCGCGACGATGGCGCCCGCGAGCCGTTCTACCAGGCGCTCGACGAAGCCGAGGTGGGAGTCCAGCGGAGGACGGTATCCGACCTGGACGAGTTCATCAAGATGGAGTGGTGGGCGACCGGCCAGGGCCTGTGGTCACTGGGAATCAAGGCGGAACTGATTTCGGCGTAGCCGGGGCTAGTTTAGCCACCGGCCACATCGACAAGCGCGGCGCTAGACTTCGGGCTCGTCGAGAACAACCGGCTCGTCGAGCAATGGAACCGGCGGGCTGTAGTCGGGCTCCACGAATGCTGGGTACGCGGGCTCGTCGAGCGTGGCTGCCCGCGGGATGACCGTCTCACCGCGTGGGTCCGGGTAGACAACCGTAGTCTCGTCGCGCGGCGGCGGGTAGTATGTGATATCGCCGATTGCCTTCTCTGCCATTCGAGTTCTCCTTATTCGCGTCACCCAAGTCTAGGCTATTTGTGCCACTGGTGTAGAGTTTATCCAGAGGACCGGAGCGTCTAAGAACGTCGGTACGTCCTGAGGCGGCAGCCAAGGCTGTCGTGATGGAGGAACCTGAATGGCAACCGGGCAGAAGTACACTTTCAAGAAGAGCGCGACCACCACAGTGACTGGCAATTCGGGTTGGATTAGGGTCGGCAAGAGCGCGATTGCCCTCGTGTTGCGACTCCAGGCCAACCTGGGCACGGGTACGACCCCAACGCTGGACTGGACCGTCAAGACGAACAAGGTCGGCAGCGACACCGGTATGCGTGATGTCCACGCACCAGCCTGGACGCAGACGACCACCGCAGCCAACACCGACCAGCAGCGCCGCCTGACCGACATCGACGAGTTCGTGAAGGTCGTCTGGACCGTTGCTGGGACCACACCCAGTTTCCCGTCGGTCTCGGCGGTCGGCACCATCGAGCGCAAGTTCTCGCCGAGTTAGGCAATACTGCGCAACGGACGCGTCCAGGAGATGGAACCTGGGCGCGTCCGGTTGCGCGTTCCTTGTAACAGGCCACGAAGACATTCGCGTGGGCACTCGCGCGCTCACGCTACTGGTCGAGGCGTTCCTGCACCGCGACGACATCCTTGTCTTTGTGCGTCCGCCTTCCGCGACTTTTGCTTTGCCGGTAGTCTAGATATACCGTGAGCATCGTGAGTGCCTCGCCGCCACAGGCTGTTTCCCGTGTTGACCCGCTCGCCGTCGTCGGGCAGAGTTGGGCCACCCGGTTCACCAAGTGGATTCCCCCCGAACTTGACCGCGACCGGCTGGCCTGGATTGAGGAGAATCTGTTCATCCGGCCGAAGGTCCGGCAGGTCACGGACCGCCACGGACTCGTGCGGCTACGGCTGAACTCCGTGCAGCAAATCCTCTGGAAGAAGTGGTCGGCGGGGGGCCACAAGGGCGTTCGCTCTATCGTCCTGAAGGCTCGCCAGGAGGGCGTGTCCACGCTCACGCTCGGGACGTTCCTCGAAGAGATGCTCCACGTGCCGAACACCACGGCGGCCGTCGTTGATCAGACCATCCCAGACGCGCACCGCAAGATGCGCATTATCAAGACGATGCTCCGAGAACTGCCGCATCCGCCCCGCATGTCCTACGACAGCGTCAACCAGATCATGTTCACCGACCTCAACTCCTCGCTCTATGTGGGTGCCGCGGGAGCGCGCAACTTCGGTCGCGGTGACACGCTCAACCTCGTCCTGCTCTCAGAGTTCGCGTTCTACCCGGACGCGAAGAGCATCCTGACCGGTATCCTCGCTGCCGTTCCAGACGGCGAGGGCATGGTGGTTATCGAGTCCACGGCGAACGGCGCGGAGACCGACTACCAGCAGGCGTGGGACGACGCACAGAATGAAGTCTCCGGGTTCGATGCGACGTTCCTGCCGTGGCAAATCTTCCCCGAGTATCGCGTCCCGGCGCGGTTTGACGACCCGCCGTTCGTCCGAACGGAGCGCGAGCAAACACCGCCATTCGCCGATTGCGACGATGACCAGATTCGCTGGTACCGCATCCAGCGGCGCAAGTTCGGCGCCCGCGTCGTCGCCGAGTTTCCCAGCACGTCGGCCGAGGCTTTTGTGCACAGCGGGCGTGTTCGCTTTGATACAGTCGCGCTGCTTGCTGCGCAGGCCGCCGCCCCCGCTCCGCTCCGCACGGAGGACAACGGCGCTCTCACAATCTACGAGGAGCCCATCGAGGGCCGCACGTACTCCATTGGCGCCGATACCGCAGAAGGACTGCCCGGTGGCGACTACGACGCGGCCGTCATGGTGGACGACCTCACGGGCTGCGACGTGGCGGTGCTGTGGGGCCAGTGGCCATTCCACGTCTACGCGGACAAGTTGATGGCGCTCGGCAAGCGCTACGGCCCGAAGAAGGCCGCGATGATTGCGGTCGAGCGCAACAACCACGGCCACGCGGTCCTCCAGCGGATGCTGCTCGGCGGCGAGGGCGTGAAGCCCTACCCGAGCGACCGGGTCTACCGCCACCTCGACTATGACGAGAACGCGAAGAAGCAACTCCCGAGGCCCGGCTGGCCGACCGACGTTGTCACCAAGCCCATCCTGGAGACGGGCGTCGAGCGCCTGATTGCGGAGCACCCCGAGTGCCTCCGGGACAAGAAGGTCATCGGCGAACTGCTCGCGGTCGTTTTTAGGAAGAACGGGTCGGTGGGCGCATCAGAGAAGGGCAATGGCCACGACGACTTGTTCATCGCCCGGGGCATCGCCGAGGCCATTCGCGCGTCGAGTCTGTCAATGTCGAGGTCGAGCACGTTCACTGGCTCGCACATCGCCGGAGAACAGCACAAGAGCACGTCGCCGCTTGGTGACGAGATTGACCCGACGTGGCAGGACCCGCGGGGCGCGTAGTGCCAATCGACTTGCGTGACGTTGGCATCATCTTTGTCGCGCTGTTCTGGATTGCGAAGGTCTGGCTTGATGCCAACCCGCGCGGCTAGCGCTAGTCGCGGGCGATGAGCAGTCCATCATGGCGCACACAGGTCTCGGGGCGCCGGAAGTAGGCTGGGCGGTGTGGGGCGGTCCGGACGCCGAGGTCTGCTGGTGCGTACGAGCGGCAGCCGCAGGCGCAACACTCACGGTCGTCCACCATGAAGTGCTCCAGCCGCGAGGGGTTTACGCAGCGGACGTCGCAGTTCCGGCAAGGCTCCTCGATAAGCCACGGGGCCGTGACCGTACGCTGGTCGATGGTGGTCGTTGTCATCACTGTATTACTGTATCATGTAGCGCAAGATGGGACAGAATGTGGCAAGTTCGGGGTACAATAGAGGGCGATGCAACTCGTGACCGTAGTTGAAGTACGGCCCGACGATTACACCGCCCCGCTCGCCATGATGCGCCGATTCAATGAGGCGTGCAACTGGCTTGCGGACGTGGCGTTCCAAGAGCGTATCTTCAGTTGGCTCCCGTTGCAGCGACGCGCCTACCACGAGTTGCGCGAACGGTACGGTTTGGGCGGGATTCAAGCCACGGTCGCCATTCGCAAGGTCGCGGCGACTTACAAGAATAAGGCGCGCCGCTCTACGCTGGCGACATTCAGCCCGCTCGGCGGCATTCCGCTTCACCGCCACTCCTACCGCCCCGATGGGACCGTGCGCATCTATGGCTCGGTCTATCCCTACCGGGCACGTCCGGGCGTCACACTTCCGCGCAATGTGCCACAGGGAGTCCTCGTCTACCGCGACAACCGCTTCTTCGTTCAGCAGCCGCTCGGCCATGACGTGACCCAGGCCCACGAACCTAACGGCTTCCTTGGCGTGGACCTCGGCATCGTCAACATCGCAGCCGACTCGGATGGCGAGACCCACGCGGGCGCGGCGGTCAACGGGATGCGACATCGTGCGGACCGCCTGCGTACGAAACTCCAGCGTAAGGGCACGAAGTCCGCGCGGCGTCTGCTCGTTCGTCGGCGTCAACAGGAGGGACGCTTCGCGCGAGACGTGAATCACTGCATATCCAAGAACGTGGTGGCGAAAGCCCTGGGCACCGGACGCGGTATCGCACTTGAAGACCTCAAGGGCATCCGCGACCGGACAACGGTTCGTCGGGCTCACCGTCATCAGCACGCGTCTTGGTCGTTCGCACAACTGCGTGCGTTTATCGAGTACAAGTCCGCGCTCGCAGGCGTCCCGGTTGTCGCGGTTGACCCGCGCAACACCTCGCGGACGTGCCCCGAGTGTGGGAACGTGGATAAGCGCAACCGGCCATCCCAATCAGTGTTCCGGTGTCGTGGCTGTGGGTTTGGTGGCCCGGCCGACACCATCGCGGCGCGCAACATCGCGCGCCGGGCCGACAGCGACCGGCCTCACGCGGCCCCATCTGGGGAACTGCGAATCCCGTCACTTGCCGTGGCGGGGTAGTCGCCAGCACTCCGCGCCCGCAAGGCAAAGAACATCCTCCGCAGCAACGGTCAGGCGTTTCTCGATGCCTGGCGGGCCGGTAAGTAAGCGCTGCAAGCCTAACCGTGCTATCATCCCTGTCGTGGCGGCCCTCCGTTGCGGGAGGAAGGGTCTCGACTGCGCCCCCGGTGAAGAAAGCAACAGCAGCCGGTGGGAACAGGGACTCCACTCTTTGGTCGGGCCTGTCGAGCGGTGATAACCGACCGCCGCCACACTACCTCTCGAAGGAGTGGCTGGCGTGACTGACCGCGTACTGTCGTTCGGCTATATGGTTCCGAGTTTGCTTGCCGGTCGAAAGACCCGTACGTCGCGTGACTGGGACGCGGCACGCGCGATGCTCTACCGAGAAGGCGACACCATCGACGCATGGGATAGGTCGCCGAAGTACAACGGCCACCGCATCGCGCAACTCCGCGTCACCCGCGACGCTTACCCGCAGAACACGAGCGAGATGGACGACACCGTGTACGAGCGCGAAGGCTTCGCCTACATGGACGAGTCCGGCTATCGCCCGCTCGCCATGGCCGTCGCCCCTGGCAAGCCGAAGAACAAGATGTGGCGCGCAGTCTTCGACCGCTGGTGTGTGACGCCGAAGGATTTCTGGATAGTGGAATTCACCTTGCTGTCGAGGGACAACTAGCCAAGCCCGTCCCGCTGTGCTATGCTGGAACAGACCTCAGGCAGGGGCAGTTGAAGGCCCACGGGTTCGGGAGACCCCGGGGGCCTTCTTCGTTGCGTCGGGTATCCTGTAGTTCATGAGATACGCCAACCTCGTCGGCAGACCCATCGTCAAAGAGGCGCGGCTTGCGCCGACCCGCTATGTAGACCAGTTCGCGAAGGCCAAGGACGAAGACACGCATGCCATGTGGACGGCGGGTGGCGGGGCGACTCCGTCAAAGACTGGCTCCCGTCTCTACATCCACCTCGTAGACGACCATGGCGAAAACGGCGTGGTTAGCGGGTCGCTTCGCCATCAGATTGCCGAGCACGACTTCAAGCATGGCCGTGGTCACATTGGCAAGGACGCCCAAGACGAAGGAAATGGCAAGTGGTCTGCGATGTCTGACGATGAGCGAGGGTCCCATCTACGGCAAGACCATGGGATGCGCGCCGCACAACTTCGGGGCGGGCCGACTCGCCAGTGGACCCAGTGGCACAACGAGGACCACGGACAGGCGCGCGGCGCTAGCCAGTTTGGTGGCGACGCGCCTTACGGTGGACACGCGCATGCGCTGCGTAAAGCGCAGAAGCGCTTCACGAACGTCTGCTCGTCAAACTCCTGCCAGCACGTTCAGGACTTCGCGACCAAGCGGGAAGCCGAGGGCGACGCCACGAGCCATGCGAAGATGAACCAGAACCCGCACAGCCCGCACGACGTGAGCATCGTGGACAACGCCGTTGCCAAGGTCTTTGGCGAAGCAAAGTGTCGAGACTGTGGCACGCAGTACAACGACGCGGCCGAAGGCGACAAGGGCAGGTGCGAGGTCTGCCAGGACAAGCTCAACGCCGAGCGATACGGGCGAAAGGCCGGGCTCGGCGCAAAGTAAGGGCCGGAACCACCCCGGTCCCGGCCCTGCCAATTCCACCAAGTTCCAATTCCCGCGGGCTACATAGGCCGTTCCTCTCTTCGGATATCAGTCCACGCCCCGCCGAGAAGCCCTTCGAGGCGCGACGCTCGACGCACGATTCCACGAGCCTGGAGGGCATGTAGAAGTTGCTCGGGCGTCCGTGGCCACGAAACGCTGGTCGCGTTCCCGTGGACTGTTACCTTCTGGACAGGCAGAGGCTGCTGGCACGTCCGTCGATTGTGGCCGCGGCCTCCGCATCGGGAGCAGGACCACGTGGCCGCGCTCACCGATTGCGGCTCACGAGCCCGCCCCACGTGGAGCACGTGACGGCCCCAATGACGTAGTGGCTGACCGCTGGCGCGTAGACCATGTCGGCCTGGAACGCCAGGCATTCGCGCTCGATTGCAGTACGCGATCCGGCATAGATGACGCTGGCCAATGCGAGTGCGACGAGGACGATTGTCCGCGCTACCGTGTGACCCATAACTCTAAGTATATCACACCAGAAGCGCGGCCAGGTCACCGTCTAGCACCCGCTTCACACCCCGAATCTTCCGGCCCCGTCTGCGGTCGGACACCACGTCGTCAGGTATGTCGTACGTCCGCATGCGCTCCGCTCGCGCGCCCGAGCCAATCTGTCAGGCAGGTGCGTGACTGTTACGCAGGACGACACCTTGTTCACGCCCTGTCCGCCAGCCCCGTGCGAGCGCGCGGTTGTGATTCGCAGGTCAGCGTCACGGATGACCAGCGCTTGTGGCGATGGCTCCGGCAGGACTGCCACGGTGGCGGTGGACGTGTGGACGCGCTTCTTCGAGTCGGTCGGGCTGACGCGCTGCAGGCAGTTGCCGATGAGCACATTGTCCTCTAGCGCGAACGCGGCTCGGCTAGGTGTGGACGGGCGAGAGCCTTTTGTTGCGAACGGGGCAGTCACACATAGTCTGACCGCTCCCATCGGGCATCCTTTTCGTCGGGCGTCGCCATCTTGTCGTCAGTAATCACGTCGGCCTCGATGATGGCCCGCGCGTGGTCGTCAAGCAGCGCCCGCAGGTGGGCGCGGCCGACCGGGTTCTGCGTGTGGATAGAGATGCGTGGAAGTGCTGCGCCGTAGATTTCGATGAGTTGCCCGAGCACCCAGCAGCCATCGACCACGACGCCACTCGTTGTTGCGGGGTCGATGCCGAGGTCATGGTTAAGCGAGAACTCCGTGATGTCCTCGACCTGACCGTCAGTTGCGTCCGCCATCGCCATCCCCACGAGCGCGTAGGGGCTACGGACGAGAGTCCAGCCATCGGGCGCCTGCCGCTCGTCGTCCAGAAAGACCTTCATCGTGCTGGCGCTTCGACGCCGCGGACCGTGTTGCACGTCTCGCAGTAGGTTCCCCACTTCGCGTCAATGAGCGCCTCAACCCGACCCGCGTAGCCTGATTTGGGTTCGTCCCAAGAGTGTTCGCGCTGCACCCTGCGCTGCTCACGAACGACACAGAGAACCGCGTGAGCCGGGTACTCACCATAGGAGCCGTCGCGCGCACGCAGGAACAGTAGCGTTCCCTGCTCGTTCCACTCGGCGCTCCGATAGGTAACCGACTCATTCTCGCCGTCGAACTGGGTCGGAGCGCGGCTCGACTCGTCATTGAAGACAACGCGACCGTGCGCCACGCTGGCCATAGAACACGCTGGAATCGGGTCGCCCGGCTTGAGGTAGTTGGTCATGCTGTGCAGTATGAGCCACGCAGGACGATATCGCCAGTGCGGACCTTGGCGTTCAGCCAGTCCACCTTCGTGGCGCATTGCTCCCAGCCGGTCTTGCCGATGTTGAAGCCGTTACGCCTCAGCAGTTCGTAGATGGTCATGTCGGGAAGGTGGGGGCATTTGCCGCCATCGTAGACCTCGACTCGAAAGCCAAATGCGTCCACTGCGACGAACGGCCCCTCGCTGAGGGCGGCGGCCTCGCGCTCGTCGCCGTGGAAGTCCTCGAAGTAGCCAACCCGTTGTGCCATTGCGATAGCACTATACCACAAACTACCCCGGCGCGAACACCCATGCCACGACGAGCGCGCCAAACGCAAGAAACGCAACGACTTCCATGACCACGAGTGTGGTCAGTCTGACCACGGTCGTCAGTGCCCGGACGGTTGCCGTTCGATGCGGCCGTCCACGCGCGCGTGATAATTGGCCTTGACAAGCCTGGCCGAGCAGGCGTACGATGCTCCCGCATGAAAACAGCGCTAGGCAACCAGTGGTCCAAGCACCTCGCGGGGACGTACGTCGCCCCCCGCACAACCTCGGCGTTCTCAGGTATCGAGAACCCGACGCGCGCCATGTAGCGGTCCCGAACTAGGCGAGACAAGGCGGTTCGGGACCGGGGTCGAAAGGCTCCGGCCCTTTCGTGTCCAGCGAACAACTGAATATGGGCCTCTGATGTAGTGGTAGTCATAACCGCCCTGCAAGCGGTTCGCGGGAGTCCGACTCTCCCGAGGTCCACCGAGCGTCGTAAGATGCTTCAGGCCGTACGCGGTCTGGGTCCACCGACCGGACCATTTGCACCTTCACAAGTGAAGACGTAACGAAACAAGAAACCTTTCAGGCGGAGAGCGCACGTCGTGCCAACGGCGCGCTGCTCCCGCCTTCACATACCCTTCGTCTAGTGGTAAGACGCGCGCCTCCAGAGCGCGCTACCGGCGTCCGATTCGTCGAGGGTATGCAGTCCGTCAGCAGTGCGCACTCCTGACGACGAACTTCCGGTGATGTTGGCCGTGCGCCCTTCCCCTCCCGGGGAAAGGCTGCGGTGCCGAGAGGATGCGGCTCAAACAAACCGGCCTTGCTCTGGCGGCTCGACGGTCGAGCGTCTGTGTGAAGAACAGAAGGCTGTTGGTTCGATTCCAACTCGGAGCACAGGCATCGCGCTGATGCGGCGGTTGTCTAAGGCGCGACGCACAAGGCTTGGCGGCTCACCTGTTCACGAACCGTCACCAACGCCCGTCAGGCGCATATGGATGCGCACGTGCCTGGTAGACACGAGGTAGAGGGTCCGAACCCCTCGATGGGCTCCGCGTTCCATGCCCGCCTAGTTCATCGGTTAGAACGCCTCTTTTACACGGAGGATGTACGGGGTTCGACACCTCGGGTGGGTACCGCGACATTGACAGTCTCCGTCAACTTCACGCATCCCTGGCTCAGCCCGGTTAGAGCACTGCCCCGACATGGCAGAGGTCGTCAGTCCGAATCTGACGGGATGCACAGCGTCATCGGGAGCCGTACTACGGTGTCTCCACGCGCATGAGGCGGCCCCGGATGAACAGCACTGCAGTGCGAAGTGAGGGGGCCATCGGCCCCGGTGACGCTCGACAGAGGCTCCTATCTCAACGGTTAGAGGATTCGCCTGATACGCGAAAGGTCCGAGTTCGATTCTCGGGGAGCCCACAGGACGATAGTTCAATGGTTAGAACAACGGGCCTATACCCCGTCAGCGGCGTCCTGATAAGCGCACAATCTCGGTTCGAGTCCGAGTCGTCCTACCGGGGGCAGCATTGCGTAGCGTTGCTGTTCCGCAATAAGTCCACTAGAATCCAGTCATGAAGAGATGCGCTAGGTGCGGTGTTGAAAAACCTAGTGGCGAGTTTCGGAGAAACTCCAAGAGTCCTGACGGTCTTCACCCGTATTGCAAGTCGTGCCCTACCGTGTACGACGCCAACCGGTATCATTCCAATCCAAGTAAGTGGAGGGTCTACAACAAGGATGCCCGCGGACGTTTCCGGGCGTGGATTTGGGAACTCAAGTCTGGTCCGTGTCTTGATTGCGGCCAGTCTTTCCATCCGGTGGCGATGCAGTTCGACCATGTTCGTGGAACTAAGATTGGTGAAGTGTCGTCAATGGCCCTAGGCAGTCGCGAACGTCTTGTGGCGGAGATTGCCAAATGTGATTTGGTCTGCTCCAACTGTCATGCGGTGCGAACGTGGAACAGAGTTCGACTTTCTGAGCGCTGACGGCGACCACGGGCCTGTAGCACAGTTGGTAGTGCGCCTGCTCCGCAAGCAGGAGGTGACGTGTTCGAGCCACGTCAGGTCCACTCGCGGGTTCCCCAGTGCGGTTGACAATTGGGAACATCTGGACGGGCATTCGTGGAGCGGTCCCTGCCCGTGAATAACTGACCGCCTAGACCGCACACCCTTGGGACCATGGCGCAGCGGAAGCGCACCTGACTGGCAGTCAGGGGGTCGGGAGTCCGAATCTCCCTGGTTCCACCGTACACGTATCGTGTACACGCGTACACACGCCGTCGAAGCACAGATGGAAGTGCAGTGGTTCCGTAAACCACCGGTCGCGGGTTCGAGGCCCGCTGACGGCTCAGGGACGCAGCGCCCCATACTCAACGGGCTCGAAGCAGATTCCCGGCAGTCGCGCGGATACCCGGGGAGGTGAGAGCAACGAAGCGATAGAAGCGGGCGTTCCCTTGGAAGCGTGGCCGAGTGGCAAGGCTCCGGCCCTGAAAGCCGGTGACTGCTTGAAAAGGCAGCGCACGTTCGATTCGATGCCGCTTCCGCAGACGGCAGTATGCCGTTCAGTCCCGTACCAGTGAATCGCCCTCGTGCGAGAGCCGGTGTGCCAACTCCGGAACGGGCGCGGTGTTTGCTATCGCCGCTAAAGCACAGCCAGATGTGCGCCGCGCCAGCGGTCAAAGAAGTAGCGTCCTTACGCCGGTCGAATCCCTGACGAAAGTCGGCTGAGATGGGATGGCCGGTACTTTGGCGGTTCGCCTAGTTGGTCTATGGCGCGGCGTTGGAAACGCCGTAGGTGATGAGCCTCACTGGTCCGAATCCAGTACCGCCAGCAGCCCGCGCGGAGAAGGCGCCCGTCGCGCCCCGCCGCCGTATCTACCCGGTAGACCCGGGCGCGGGGCCATTGGTAGGTCGCTCAATTGGCGGAGCACTCCGCTCGAAACGGAGCCGACCGAAAGGTCATGCGGGTTCGAGACCCGCCCTACCAGCCGCGTACTCATGGAGAGATGCCGGAGCGGTAATCGGACCCGCCTGCTAAGCGGGTGTCGCGTAAGCGGCACGGGTGGTCAGCACATCCTCTCTCCGCCGAAACCGTCAAGCCTCCCTACGGGGCATGGACGTACGAACGTGCAGGGGCGTAGGGCTCTTGCCAGCGTGCCGGGAGAGTTCGTTGGGACGAACGGCCCATTTGTAGTGGGCAGGCAGCCAGTCCGAATCTGGCTCTCGGCTCAGGTCAATCTCTGCGAACAGGCGGCACCCGTAAGGGTATCCATGTTGGAGTAGAGGCAAGCCAGCAAAGAGATTGGCCTATCACACGACCCCATGGCCAAGTGGTTTAAGGCAGAGGCTTGCAAACCCTCTAACGTCGGTCCGACTCCGACTGGGGTCTCCGAGCGAAAGGAAGGAGTACCCATGGCGAGCGACCCGTACAAGCGCATCTTCGTCGAGCGTCTGTGCGCAGAGTGTGTTCTTGACGTCAGCGCGTGGGCCAAGGACCCGTCCGACCCCGACGACTGGCGCTTCGTTCAGGTAGCGCAGTTGTCAACGCACGGCCATCACGAGGGAATGCGCGACTGGAATAACGGGCTGGTGCGTCGGGTCAAGCGTGCGCTGGCGGCCTGGCGCGGCGAGAACCTGAACGCGTGGGACGAGTTCTACTCCCGTGAGGAGTTGCGGCAGTTCATCGACGCACTCGTCGCCGCTCGCGACCACGCGTGGCCACAAGGAGAGCAGGCTGTCTAGTACGGGGCCGTGCGGGCACGGCTGGCGCCAGAGCCTGACGGAATGGCGCCGAAGCGAGTTGGAAGAACCGAGGTCAAGGGCCGCCAGCCTCGTCAGAAAACGGCCCTCCAACTGGCAGCCCGCGACAATGCCTGTGTAGTCGAATGGCAAGACGTCTCGCTTCCAACGAGAAGACTGCGGGTTCGATTCCCGCCACTCGCTCCGGTTCGATGGCGTGCGGTGGTAGCACCACCGTGTCCGTTTCACGCGCCATCGACCCACTCTGTAACTTTCCGGACGAGAGGCGCTCGCAGCCTTAAGCGGTGGAGATGCATTGAAGCCGTAGAGTGATGGTTGGACTCCATCCGTTCGGGACTTGTCAGCGATGCGCGAATGGAACGCGTGCTCGCCTTCTAAGCGAGAACTGTGCGGGTCCGAGTCCCGCCGCTGACGCCGGAACATTATCCGCACGACTCGCGCACTTTACTTGCATCTCGACGTAGGTCAGTGGACGACTGCTTTCCTCCGAAGAAAGCGCAACGTGGGTTCGAGTCCCACCGTCGAGACAGCGCCCACAACGCTCCGATAGCACAGCGGATAGTGTTCGCCCCCCCTAAGGGCGGGACCGTGGTTCAATTCCACGTCGGAGTACAGGCGGCTCGACCCGTGAAGGAGTTCACGGCCGGTGTGATGTGACCGGGCAGAAACGCATCGTCATGGCGTCCGAAGCCTAATGGCCAGGCCCCTGTTTGTGGAACAGGTACTAGCAGGTCCGATTCCTGTCGGTCGCCCCGCACGTGATACTGGTCCAAAGGTAGGACACGGCATTGCCAATGCTGAGGTCGGAGTCCGATTCTCCGGTATCGCTCAGTTACCCATGGCCCCCTGGCTCAGTGGATAGAGCGCTTGGCTACGAACCAAGAGTGCGCGGGTCCGATTCCCGCGGGGGCTTCAGGCGCAGCCGACGAAACGCTTCGGCGTGTAAAGGCTGTGCTCATGTTCAGGGTCTAATTTTCATAGTCGGTATGCTCCAATGGCGGGGCACCTCGCTGTAGACGAGGCGTCTTCGGACATGTAGGGTTCGATTCCCTAACCGGCTACAGTCCAAGACAGAGGTTCGCGGTTGGTAGGTAAGCAGATGGCAGCGGACCGATGATGCGATGGCCGAGCGTCTTGTGCTAACGAAGGCCGTCATCGCGACGCGCGGCGCTTCTGCGTACCGCGCACAATGCTCCGCTCGACTACGGGTTAGGTCGTCGCTCTTTCAAGGCGGCTAACGGAGTTCGAGTCTCCGGCGGAGTACAGCGCGCGAGCAGCGAGGGAGGTGATGCCCATGTCTGACCCAGCAACCTGCAAGCACTTGTGGGCAGCACCTACTGCGGTGAAGTGCCCCGAGTGCCTCGCCGCGATTACGGTCTACGACCGTGTCGAGGCAGCCCAGGCCAAGCAGCGAGAGCGATGGTCGAAGCGTCGGCCGGTCGCCGTCTAACAGCGCTTCGCCAGAAGAACGCCGCCGCGCAGTAGATGCGGCCCCGTAACGGTAAGCGGGAACTTCTCGGGCCTCTAGTTCAGCGGAAGAACAGCGGACCTTTAACCCGCGTGTGCCGGGATCGTCACCCGGGGGGCTCGCAGACTCATGGACCACTAACTCAGCGGCTAGAGTGCCCGCCTCTTAAGCGGGGAGTGCCGGGCTCGACACCCGGGTGGTTCACCGCGCAGCGTCCAGTACCGAACGGTCGTATCAGAAATATGATACACTCCTGTTTGGGATGAAACGCTGCTCGCTCTGTCGCGAAACGAAATCACTGAATGACTTTCCGCTCCGCTCTCGGGAAAAGGGAACACACGGGGCTTATTGCTTTTCATGTACGCGACAGTATGACCGTGAGCATCTACGCCCAAGTCATGCCCGTTCCCGCGGACCGCGGCTGTGCGTAGACTGCCTGATGCTAATTGGGGGCCGAGGTAATCGGTCGCAGCGATGCTCTTCGTGTCAAGCAAAACGCTCATCAATTCGCCACCGGCCGGGGAAACATCGCCCAGGATACTTCCACGACCGTCGGCAGGGCGCACGGGCAATCCTCCTCGTCGCAAAGTCCATGCCATGCATGGACTGCGGCATTCAATACCCGCCGTACGTGATGGATTTTGACCACGTGCGCGGTGTAAAGATTCGGGCATTGTCCAAGATGTTATCCAGCGGGTCTAACGTGCTTCGTAAAGAGATTGCGAAGTGCGAGGTCGTTTGCGTGAACTGCCATCGGCAGCGAACGCGACAGCGTTATCAGGGTGTGGCGCAGTTGGCTAGCGCGCGTGCCTTGGGAGCACGAGGTCGTCGGATCGTGCCCGACCACCCTGACAGGACTCGTGTCATGCGCCGCTGTTCCAAGTGTCGGCAGTTCGGCCACCGTATCGAAACGTGCGGTATGACGCCCGAAGAGCGTATCGCAAGGGCAGACAGGACAAGTTATATCGCAGCAAGAGCCGTAGGGCACATCGGCATGACGAACGCCGCCAAGTCTCGTCCGTGCGCGGACTGCGGTGTTCAGTACGCTCCGCACATCATGGACCTTGACCATGTGCGTGGTCAAAAGAAATCGGCGCTCGCCTATATGGGCGGGTGGGCGCGTGCGAACATCGTGGCTGAGATTGCCAAATGCGACGCGGTGTGCGCGAATTGTCACCGTGAGCGAACACACCAACGCGGTCAATATGTCGCGCATTGAGTGGTAGACTGTGGACCGCATCCACCACGCGTGGAAGGCGATACGGCGACGTGTCCGGAAAATGTGTACATAAATCCCCCAGACACGCCGCCTCTCCATCAGGCTGTAGCGCAGTTGGTAGCGCGCATGCTCGGGGAGCATGAGGTCGTCCGATCGTGCCGGACCAGCCTGACAGGCGTTGTAGTTGTCCCAACGATCGTTGTAACCGCGCCGGTTACATCTTGTAACGGCGGCCGTGACATCGCGATGGCTCGGAATGCGAGACATCATGTGTCACAATCCGAGCCATCGCGCAGATTCGACACGGATGGAACATGGGGCGATTGTTCGACCACTCCATCGAATATCCATGCGGGCGTGGCCAAACCGGCAAGGCTCCTGCTTCTCAGGCAGGTAATTGGGAGTTCGATCCTCCCCGCTCGTACAGGGCTCGTTACAGTCGGCGCGTCAGTGCTAGCCAACTGCACGCCGGTCAAGGACGTTCGTGGTCCACTCCACCGCCAGGGCCGCGAGAGTGTCCACCATTCCGGCTTGGCCAAGTGGCAAGGCCCCTCGCTCTGAACGAGGAAATACCCACGTTCGACCCGTGGAGCCGGAGCAGCGTCATTTCTCATTCCTCCAGATTCAGTGCTGGTACTGATCCTTCCCTGTTAAGGAAGTGGACCGACGTCCGATTCGTCGTGGGGGAGCAGGCGTGATAGCATTCACGTGAGGGTCATGGCCGGGAAGCCGAATGGATAGGCGCATGGTTGTCAGCCATGAGGAAGCGGGCTCAATCCCCGTCTCGGTCGCAGCAGGCGAGTGGAACGGACACATAGACCACCGAGGACTCATAATCCTTGAATAGCAGGTTCGACTCCTGTGTCTGCAACTGATTGTGCTACACTCCTGTAACATGCCAAGAGGGGTATATACACGTACGGATGCGCAGCGAGAGCAGAGCCGCGTAAATGGGCGAAGGTCGAACGGCTTGCGCGAATGGAACGCGAAAGGGCTTCAATCGCAAATCAGACTCGCCCAACTCGTCCACGAGGAATCAGAGGCGGAGGCGATGCGGCAAGAGGGCTACGAGGTCTATTCGCCCACTGTCGTTTGCGACCGCATTGCCGTAAGGGACGGAGCGGTGTTCTTTGTGGAGTTCAGGTTGCCTGGGCAGTCGTTGCGGCCGGGTCAGGCTCGAATCCAATCGCTGGTCCCGCAGAACTACATCGTGCGCTTCGGTGACTATGAGCGCATTCATGGCGAGCGGAAACCGAAAACGCCATCCATCCGCAGTGGGGTCAGACGAGTCTATTCTGACGAGACGCGTGAGCGCATGCGGATTGCGAGCACCGGGCGCAGGCACACAGAGGAAACGAAGGCCAAGATTGGCGCGGCCCTACGTGGTCGGCCGTCCCCATTGCTGGGTAGAATCGTAGACAGGGCGCCGAGTCCAATCCCCCACGGAACACGCCAGGGATACAACCGTGGATGCCGAGAGGAGTGCTGCCGCGCCACAGCAAGGATTGCAGCGCGAGAATGGCGCAGCCGACGTTCTGCGAAAAGTTAGTTGACAACCGTGATGGTCGCGGG
>ERZ1292625.1959-Hain-H41-01um-R1-1959-length-21031-cov-4_pt1 | contig 21031 bp, 23 predicted proteins | sample MGYA00564400_ERZ1292625 | MGnify/ENA primary metagenome ERZ1292625 (study PRJEB36523, sample SAMEA6512639) | groundwater metagenome | collected 2019-01-08 | study: AquaDiva: Metagenomics assemblies of 32 groundwater samples
GAAGAGCGCCAAAATACGATCTTTGTTTGCTTCAAGGTAGCGGGTGTTTGGCAAAACGTAGTCAATACCGGGCGCTGCTTCCTCTGACATAAATTGGAACCCCGCGTCCACGACAAAAATACCTTCCGGAAGTTCAATGGCGGTCATGTTGCGACCCACTTCTTCAACGCCTCCAAGAGGAATAATACGAACCGTGTCTTGGTCGAGCGGAGGAAGTTGTAGTGCTTCGGTGTCTTTTAAGTTTGCCATTCCTGAGTCTCGTAAGGGACGAGGTGATGGGCGACGATGTTGGTCACGGCGCGCGCTTCGAGGGCGGCCAGCGCCTCCGCGAGTACGGCTTCTTGGGCCATGACTTGAGCCGTGGTGAGGACGTGGTCCTCGTCCGGTGTATCGTCCGCGTGGAGCAGAAGATGGCGCAGCCGGAGATGGTGATGATGATGTTTCCATAAATTGAATAATGATAATAAGTTATTTTTAATTTTTATTTAATAAAGAACGGCCACACGCGTTCAGTTCGCACATACCACGTCTCAACGCCAGCAAAGCGGTCGCTAGGAGTTGAAATGGTCCCGAGAGAGACTCCCTTTAAGAGCGGAGTGTGCGCGTACGTAAAATGTGGAGCGTAGAGAAATACTGCAGCGACTTCGCTCGCCACTTCGAGGGCGGCGCGCTTCGCTTTTTCTCTTCGTAACGTCGGGTCAAGCTCGTTCCGAGCTTCTTCAAGGTACTGGTCAGCATCAATATTGGCGTAAAGCGCAATGTTGAGGCCAGGATCATTGCGTTGACTTGAATGCCAAAACGCAAAGAGATCCAGCTCACGTCCAACGACGAGTCCAAAGAGGAGTGCGTCGTATTTGCGAGGACGTAATACCTCAAGGTTTAAATCGTTTTGTTCAAAGAACTGGAGTGAGACATCTGCGCCGAGTGTTCGCCACGTGGTGGCCACCATTTCAGCAGTTGCTTTCAATTCTGGTGCGTTTGCTGTTGCTAATGAGAATTTCAAACGTCGTGTCTCTTTCTTGACGGTCTTTTCATACACGCCGTCTTCGCCCCGCTTCCATCCATTGTCTTCAAGCAATTTTTGAGCACTCGCTACTCTGTCCGTAACTACTTCTGAATCGTCTTGCGCGCTGACACTTTCTGGAGGAAGGGGGCCACTCAAAGGAGACCCATACCCGCTAATGATTGTATCAATTATTTCTTTTTTGTCAACTGCTTGATCCAACGCACGCCGTACCACGACATCGGCAAAAAGCTCTTGCTGGTTTTGATTAAAGAACACTCCAAAGACGCGCGCAAACACCGCTTCTTCAATAATGGCCCCCGCGTTCTCTTGGTGGGGAATGACCGAATAGGCGGCATCAACGGCGCCATTTTCGAACGCTTCAGAGAGTGACGTTTGATTTGAGTAGAAATTGAACACGATAGAGCGAATATAAGGTCGAAGTGGCGTGTTTTTTGCAATGGTGAGCTGATACTCGCTCGGGATTCCTGAGGCATTTTTCTTTATGGTAGTTACCTCGTACATACCACTCCCTATGGGATTTGTATTGAGGTCGCTGAATGCAAATCCTTCAGAGGGAATATGTGCCCACAGGTGCTTTGGCAGAATTCCCATCGTGGTGTTTTCCAAAAAGAGCGCGTACGGCGCGCGGAGTGAAAACACCACGGTTTTCGCGTCGGTAGCCACCACTTCAACGCCTTCCCAGTTGGCGCGGCGTGGACTTTTTATTTCAGGATTTTTTGCTGCTTGAATGGTGTATACCACGTCTTCCGCGGTTATCGGCGTTCCGTCGTGGAAGAATATGTTGTCTTTTAAGTAAAACGTATATTGGAGCGCGTCTTCAGAAATATCATACCGATCTGCAAGATAGGGAATCACTGAGCCGTTCGGTGACTGCTTCATTAGCCCTCCATAGACAAGCGTTGACAAGTCTTTATCGGTTTCCGATGTTGCTAAGAGTGGGTTGATAAAACGCGGTGTTCCGACGACGCCCTCTCGATACATGCCGCCTAAAACAGGAACTTCTTCTGAGAGTGAGAGACTGGCGTTTGCAAACAATATGCCTACGCCGAGGGTGGCAAGAGCAACAAAAAGTCCGCTCACCAGCCAGTCGGAGGGCGTGAATATATTTTTCACTTTCTCTTCCGCGTTTCCGAAGACAGACACGTGGTGTGTTTTTCCGAGTATTCGCAAAAATGAGAACATAGAACTCTTCTGTTTTAAGTGTAAGTTATTGGGTAACGTTCAAAGGAACGAGTACGAACACCCACGCACGGTTAGATAAACAGCGCAGTGAGCGAAGAAAGAGCGAAAAGGATTGCAATGATGATTGTTCCCTGAAAGAGGAATTTTTCGGCCCCACGTCTTGTATAGTAGGTTTCGCCACTTTCATTGCCACCAAACGCACCTCCCAAGCCAGCTCCACGTTGCTGCAAAAGAATACCGCCGATGAGCAATATCGAGAGCACTATCTGAATGATAGGGAGCACACTAGTGAGAAGCGCCATACGTTTCGTACTTTGAGTGAAGGGTATCATAGAAGCACACTCCAAGCAAAGTATGATCCCGTCTCTTGCATGTGGACAGGAGAATTTTGTATACTGTGCCTTACAAGGGTGTTGCCTCTCCTGGCAACACCTCGCATTTACTAGTCTCATAAAATCAGGTGTATCTATGAAATCAAAGAAAAAAGTAGGGAAAGCCCCTACGGCGAAAAATTCTGTCCCCCTAAAACCACTGGGCGACCGCGTCGTAGTACGTATGTTGACTGATCTGGAGCGCGGCACGACCACTGCCTCAGGCATCATCATTCCTGATTCCGCACAAGAAAAATCTTCTGAAGGTGTGGTTATCGCGGTTGGACCAGGGCGGTTTGATGACGGTGCTCGCGTTCCTATGAACGTGTCAGCAGGTGATCGCGTTCTCTTTAGTAAGTATGGCCACGAAGAGGTAAAGGTTAATGGAGTGGAGTACCTCATCGTTTCTGAAACAAATATTTTAGCAATCCTTAATAAATAAAAGATCTATGGCAAAAAAAATTCTTTTTGACAGAGAGGCACGAACTGCTGTTAAAGCGGGCATTGACCAAGTTGCTGATGCGGTGAAAATCACCCTTGGACCACGAGGCAGAAACGTCATTATTGACCGTGGGTACGGTGGTCCTCACATGACGAACGACGGCGTTACCATCGCGAAAGAGATTAGTCTCCCCGACAAGTTTGAAAACATGGGAGCTGAAATCGTGAAAGAAGTCGCAAACAAAACCAATGACCTCGCGGGAGATGGTACTACTACTTCAGTGGTATTGCTCCAGGCGCTCGTTGATGAAGGGATGAAACACACGAGTCTTGGACTCTCCGCCATGGGTATTAGAAGTGGTATGGAAAAAGCAGCAGCGGATGTTGTTCTACATCTCAAGACACTTGCTAAAAAAATTCCTGAAAATAGCAAAGACGAAATTAAACAAGTCGCCACTATTTCGGCAGAGTCAGAAGAAATTGGTTCAAAAATCGCGGAAGTTATTCAAAAAGTAGGAAAAGACGGCGTGGTGACGGTTGACGAGTCACAGGGAACTGAAATTGAAATTGAGTTAGTAGAAGGTATGGAGTTTGATCGTGGCTACGTGAGTCCCTACATGGTGACTAATCCAGAACGCATGGAAGCAGAGTACAAAGACGCACTCGTGTTGGTAACCGATAAAAAAATTGCTTCAGTGCAAGAAATTCTCCCTCTTTTGGAAAAAGTAATTCAAACAGGGAAAAAGGAGTTGGTTATTATTGCTGACGATGTTGAAGGTGAGGCACTCACGACGTTTGTCTTAAACAAACTTCGCGGTTCATTTTCAGTGTTGGCGGTAAAAGCTCCAGGGTATGGCGATCGAAAGAAAGAAATGCTCCAGGATATTGCCGTGACCGTGAATGCCACCGTGGTGTCTGATGATATTGGCATTACGTTTGAAAAAGCGGAGGTGTCTATGCTTGGACGCGCACAGAAGGTCATTGCCGGAAAAGACTCTTGTACGATTGTTGGAGGAAAAGGAAAGAAAAAAGATATTGAAGCGCGTGTTGCCGCGCTTCGCGCGCAACACGCGGCGAGCGACTCCAAGTTTGATAAAGAAAAATTTGAGGAGCGCATTGCAAAACTCTCGGGCGGAGTTGCCGTCATTCGCGTGGGAGCCGCCACTGAAACAGAAATGAAGTATTTGAAAGACAAAATTGACGACGCGGTAAATGCAACCAAAGCAGCTATCGTGGAGGGTATTGTTCCAGGCGGTGGCAGCGCGCTCATAAAAGCGTCGCTCAAAGCGGAAGCAGGTGCAGACTTCAAAAAAATGAGCCAGGAAGAAGCAGTAGGGTACCGCATTGTACTTCAGGCAATGAAGCGTCCTCTTAAACAAATTGCGGTAAACGCAGGGAAAGATGATGGCTCAGTGATTGTTGATGCTATTGAAAAAGGGAAAGGAAACATTGGGTATGACGCTCGCAAAGATGAAATTGTACCCGATATGATCGCGGCGGGGATCATTGACCCGGTTAAAGTGACTCGCGGTAGCGTTGAGCACGCGGTTTCTGCGGCAGCCATTCTCTTAACCACCGAAGTTGCTATCGCTGATTTACCTGAACCAAAGAAAGACGCTCCCGCTATGCCAGGAGGGATGGATATGGGGTACTAAAGAGAGTTTCTAGGTAAGGGAGCGTCAGCGAACACTTATGCCGAGTATTCTCGGCCAAGGGTGTGAGATTTTAGAAAAACCCGCTTGTTATTGAGCGGGTTTTTTATGCACTCTCTCACCTTGTATGCAATAGCGTAAGTAGTATCGTGGGTTCATCGTTTTATGACGGTTGAAACTCCACGACAAAATTTAAGACGGAGACTAGGAATACAAAAAGCGGGCGGGCGCGACGCAGCTCGAAAGGGTAACTGGGGAAGAATGTATACCTGTATGCTGTGTGCAGCTGCTATTACGGTCGTTTTGGCGCGCATGGCAAATGCTACAGAATAGACATATTGACGTACTTTCTATCGGTGCGGTACAGTTGGCATCCTATGTCTTTGAGTCACGAATTTCGGTACAGATTACCCCCACCTGATCATAGTCCAGAGACAAGACGCATGCGTCTGGGGCAGATGGACGCTCTTTCTTTTTGGATTGGTTTTTTTACCACGCTCGGGGTAGGAACACTTTGTTTTGTTAACGATTACCCATCTGACATTGTAGGGAAAATATCCGGGAGTTTATTAGTTGGGGCAGTTACAGGTGCAGTATCGAATAGATTTCTGATTCCACGATAATATTGATATACTTAACGTATATGACACCTGTATATATTGTGCTCGGCGTTATCGCCGTTTTATTGGGGTGGGTTATTGCAACCTACAACGGATTCATTACACTCGTTAACCGTGCGAAAGAGGCATGGAGTGATATTGAGGTACAGATGAAGCGTCGCTATGACCTCATTCCTAACCTGGTTGAAACGGTGAAGGGGTATGCAACTCACGAACGTGAAGCGTTTGAAAATGTTACTAAGGCGCGCGCTGCGGCGATGGGTGCGGGAAGTGTAGAAGAGCACGGCAAAGCAGAAAATATGTTGACCGGAGCATTGAAGTCTTTGTTTGCAGTTGCGGAGGCGTACCCAGATTTGAAAGCAAATCAGAACTTTTTGGAGTTACAACGCGAACTTTCCGACACAGAAAATAAAATCCAAGCGGCGCGCCGTTTTTACAACCAAAACGTCATGGCGCTCAATACGGGGCTTGAGCAGTTTCCGGGAAATGTAGTGGGAGGTATGTTCAAATTCGGAAAGCGTGAATTCTTTGAACTCGCTGACGGTGAACAAGTAGCAAAAGATCCAGTTAAAGTGCAGTTCTAGTATGTAGTGGAGAGTGTTTAGTTTTTAGCTAACCACTAACCACTAGAAACTAACCACTAACCAATGGCAACACTCTACTCACAAGCAGATAAAAACATTCAACGCACGTGGCTGTTGATGATCTCGTTTTTTATCGTGGTCATCGGCCTCGGTTGGGCATTCTCGTATGTGTTTGAAAATCAATCCATTCTGTACGTAGCGGTTGGATTTTCGCTCTTAATGAACGTTGGTTCGTTCTGGTATTCAGACAAGTTGGCGCTTGCAACGAGTGGGGCAAAACCGGCAGACGAAATTCAATTTCAGGAACTCCACCGCATTGTAGAAAACCTCTCCATTACCGCAGGGCAAACAAAACCACGTGTGTTTGTTATCAATGACCCTGCACCGAACGCCTTTGCCACGGGGCGAGATGCCACGCACGGCGCGGTTGCCGTAACCACCGGGTTGCTTTCCATGATGGACCGACCAGAACTTGAGGGAGTGTTGGCGCACGAACTTTCCCACATTAAAAACCGCGACACACTCGTCATGACGGTGGTCGTGGTTTTGTTGGGCTTTGTCACACTTGTTTCTGATTTTTTCCTGCGATCCATGATTCACGGAGGTGGGAACAATGGGGGAGACAACCGCGATGGAAGATTTCAACTCATTTTAATAGTTGTTGGATTTTTACTGGCGATTTTTGCACCGCTCATTGCCCAACTTATTCAGTTTGCGATATCGCGCCGCCGTGAGTTTTTAGCTGATGCATCGGGTGCGCTCCTCACTCGTTACCCTGAAGGTCTAGCATCTGCGCTTCAAAAAATTGGAGCGTATGCTCACCCTATGCGAAACGCCAACCACGCAACCGCGCACCTTTTCATCGGCAGCCCGTTCGGAGCAAAGGCACTGAAGGGGGTAAACAAATTATTTTCTACGCATCCGCCCGTTGAAGAACGTGTCAAAGCGCTTTTAAATCATTAGTAATTACGCGCGACACCCTGTGAAGGAGTACTTCGGTTTACGACAGTGGCTGCCATGCCAAAGATAGCAACTGCGGCAACCGTAATGAGGGCAAGTTCCAAAGACTCGAGCGTTCGTAGTCCGTACCCTTCGCCAATAACATTAACTACCTGATTTTCTTCCGCCTCTTCATATCGATAGGGGACACCTTTGAATTCTGTAGTTGCCATATAGTTTGTTGTTTTTATTTAAATTGTTCTCACCGAATATATGACTGCGTACGTTGCTTCAAGGTTACTCGCGGCAACCATTCATCCCCGCTCCAGAGAGGAGGAGATGAATGGCGCCATCAGATGTGTGCACGCGGAGGCGTGCACCTATACGAGCAAAATGCCTGGTGGCTGTCCGCGAAACGTCTCGCAGCAGAGTTACGTAGATAGACGGACAGCCCATTTTACAAAACACCACACCTCGCTCTACGAGGTGTGGTGTTTTGGTTTATGGGGAGGTTTTTTTCGTATCAAGATCTTATTTTTTTCCTCCAACTGCTTTCCCAGCAGCAGCGATTGCTTTACCGCCACCATAGACTGCTCCAAGACCCGTTGCACCTAAGGTGAGCAAGAACAAAATTCCAAAGGTGTCGTCAGCAACGCTTTCTAGGTACTCAGAACGTACTCCTTCAAACATATACTACTTCGTAAGGCATTTATTATTAAAATTGTTTTGCCCTACACCTACCTAACCCTTCCATCTTTAAAAAGGTTACACGCACCCCTTTTGGCACAGGCGTTGTTGTGTTTATTCAAAAAGGATGTATTGTGTGGGTAAGCTCGCTAGTTCCTCCATTACTTAGTCAGGAAAGAGATAGAGCGGATATTGTTCATGGGAAAGAAACTATTTGTCGGCAACATGCCGTACAACATTACTGAGGACGAACTTAAGGCTGCTTTTTCTGAAGCAGGCGAAGTAGCTTCAGTAGCGATTATCAACGACAAAATGACTGGTCGTCCACGTGGCTTCGGATTCGTCGAAATGGCAACCGAAGAGGGGGCTCAAAAGGCAATCGACACGATGAACGGCAAGGATGTCGGAGGTCGTGCACTTAACGTTAACGAGGCAAAACCTCGCGAAGACCGCCCTATGGGTGGTGGTGATCGAGGAGGCCGCGGTGGCTTTGGTGGACGTGGCGGATACTAGTATCTCGCTTCTAAAAAAGCTCCAGAACTCTGGGGCTTTTTTGTTGTATGCTGATAGTGTTTAGCACGTAATAAAAATATATGGATATTGTAATTAACTATTGGGCAGTGTTAGTTTCAGCGCTTGCCAGCATGGCGATAGGGATGCTGTGGTACGGACCGGTATTTGGGAAACAGTGGATGGCGATGACTGGCATCACCAAAGAATCAATGAAGTCAATGGCACTTTCACCAACCAAAGCGATGTCGCTTGGGTTGGTGAGTTCACTCATCATGGCGTACGTTCTCGGCTACGTTGCGTCAGCACTTGGCACGGAAGGCGTACCTGAAGCACTGGTGCTCGCATTCTGGATTTGGTTGGGGTTTGTGGCGACGTCGCAGATAAGTGGATTTTTGTGGGAAGGAAAACCATTAAAACTATTCCTTTTAAACACTGCGTACTCGCTAGTAGTGTACGGAGTTATGGCGCTCATTCTTGTTCTCTGGAGATAGTGTAGTTTTCGTGGTATAATGGGAAGAGCGCCAGACAGTCGCGCCCAGCCCTCTGAGCTTGTGACTTCTTCGTAAAGTTCTTTTACACAAAACTGGCGCGGTTTTCGATGGGATAAGTACAATGAGCATAGAGGGCTGGGTGAGGAAAGTCCGAACATGCGCTGCACGCTTTTGGCGTGCAGACAGGTAATGGGTAACGCCCATACATTCTTAGGTGAATTAGGGAATGAGCGTTGCGAGCAGAGACGTCGTTCATCGAAAGGTGAACGACGCCCAGGTTTCTGTAAAGAGGGCTGGGCGAGTTCTTACGGTAACGTGAGAGGTGAAACGGCTAAAAACGTACCCGCATGCAAGACCGTATTCGCTACTTTACTGTAGCGTCTGAGTCGCAAAGATGTTCACGGTAACGTGAACACAAGATAGATGACTGTCTTGTACCTGCCTAAAGCGGTGTTACAAACAGAATTCGGCTTATCGGCGCACATAATTCACATTTCTTTGAAAACACTCCGACAACAATCGGAGTGTTTTCTTTTACGAATGGTATACTCGTTATATATAATTAATGTAATACGATACATACGTTCACCCTATGAATGAGCAAAAAAAAGATCACTCATTATTTTCTTCGGTTCTCTTTCTTTCCGTGTTTGGCATTGCTTTTTTAGTTCCACTTTTTTTCCTTCCTTTAAATACTGCACCATTTCAATTTTCGAAAGTACTCCTGACGGAGGTGTTAATTACCATCGCGCTCGGTGCGTACATAGTTGGCTCCCTCAAACGCGGCAGTTTTTCTTTTGGAGTCAACGGGCTTATTGGATCGTTATATCTACTTCCTATAGGGTACGCAATTTCTTCTCTCTTTTCTCAAAATCCGTACGCGTCATTTGTAGGATATCAATTTAATACCGATACGTTCGCCTTTATAGTGCTCGGAGTCTTGGTAACGCATCTCACCACGTTTGCGCTCACCGAAAAAATAGATACCTTTAACGTACTGATCGGAGTATTACTTGCAGGGTGGGTTGTTTTTATTTTTCAATTCTTTCAATTTGTAGCTACCGGTTTTCTTCCGCTCTCCACATTTTCTGAACCATCAGGGAACCTCGTCGGTCAGTGGAACGATCTTGCCCTCTACGTGGGACTTATCGCCTCACTCGCGCTTTTTTCACGCGAATCGCTCGTTCTTGCCCATTTACATCGGTTTGCCCTCTCACTGACGATTGTGGTGGCAATGGTTTTTTTGGTGATTATTAACTCAACTATAGCGTGGGTGTTGGTGGGGTGTGCGGCGCTTATGACACTCATTCTTGTTTTAGTGCGACGCTTCTCCTCTCCTTCACGTTCAGAAAAAATTTCCACGTGGGGAATATTCCCTGGAATACTACTCGTGGCGTCACTTCTTTTCGTACTTGGGTGGGGTAACATAGCTGACAGACTTCAAGGTAGGATTCAAGATAGAATAGGTATTTCTGTTGTTGAGGTGCGACCATCGTTGCAGTCAACCATCGGTATTCTAAGCGCTGTCTATAATAAAAGTCCGCTGGTGGGAAGTGGGCCAAACACGTTTGATGCGATGTGGTTATTACATCGAACACCCGATATTGTGCAATCTCCTTTTTGGAATATTGCGTTTACGGCAGGGGCAAGTACTATTTTGACTGCGTTCACTACTGGAGGAATTGTGGTCTCTCTCGCATGGGTTCTTTTCATAGGTATACTCTTATTTACCATCGTGCGTTCGCTGCTCGTCCTCGACGTAAGTAGTCGCCAAACTTATTTTGTAACGTCAGTTACTGCGCTCGGTACGCTATACCTTCTTGCCGCGCACGTTTTTTACACTCCGTCACAGAGCATGAGCATTCTCTTTTTCTTGTTTGTCGGACTTTTTCTCGCATCACTACACCACACGCCACTTTTCCCGAATAAAACAATTTCACTACGAGAGTCTTCTCGAATGATTTTTCCGTTGGTAACGGTAGGCGTGGTGGCGGTCGTTCTGTCACTCACTGCTCTCTATAGTGGAGTAATAAAGTACCAAAGCGCATTTACCCATCAACAAGCCCTCGTTGCTGCGCAAGAGAGAACTCTCGCAGAAGGGGTAGAGCTTGTTAATCGCTCTATTGCGCTTGAACCACAAGATCGGTATTACCATACACTCGCCATCCTTCACCTTGCAGAAGTGAATGCCGTAGCTTCTGGCAGTGATACGTCAGAGGAAGCTCAAAGAAAATTCCAGAACGCGCTTGCGGGGGCTATTGAAGCCACAGGGCATGCGCTTCAGAAAAATCAAAACAATTTTGAATATCATATGACTCGAGCATTGGTCTACGGAAGCGTTGTACCGCTCGGTATTGAGGGCGCGCTTGAAAACGCGCTCTTGGAGTATGATGTAGCGCGAAAGATAAACCCTCTTTCTCCTGAAATTGACTTACGCCTCGCTGAACTATACGCGGCGGTTAAAGAGTATGATAAAGCGGAATCAGCAATTCGCGACGCTTTATTGAAAAAAGCAGATTACACGCCCGCTATCTTACTTCGTGCGAACATCGCGCTCTCAACAGGAAATTTAGATGAGGCGATTGCTTCAGTTAAAAATGCAGTGTACTTTGAACCTCAAAATTCAGTGCTGCTTTATCAACTCGGGATTTTACTATTGCAAAATGAGAGCTATGAAGACGCACAAGTTGCTTTTGAGTTGGCGCTTGTCGAAACTCCAGATTACGCTAACGCTGCGTTTTTTCTTGCACAGGCGTATGCATTTCAGGGACGTTTTGCTGATGCGGCCATCCTCATGGACCGTTTGAGTGAAAAGAATCCCGACAATGAAGTAGTAAAGGCGTACCGTGATGCGCTCTCGCAAGGAGAAAATCCGTTCGTGGTGGTACCTACGGCGCCTGAGTCAGAAGAGGAAGGAATTTCCGAAAGTGTTGAGTAGAGATATATGGTCGGGAAGGTTTTATCCGCGATGAGTAAAGAGATACGCGGCCTCCACGAGGCTGCGTATCTTCTTGCCATCTTTACCTTTGTAGGACAAATACTTTCCTTGGTGCGTGATCGCACCTTTGCGCACTTTTTTGGTGCAGGAGAGTTACTTGACGCATACTTTGCGGCATTTCGTATTCCCGATCTCACCTTCGCGTTTTTAACACTCTTTGTTTCTTCGTTTGCGTTGATTCCACTCCTTGAAAAGCGAGGAGGTGTTCAAAGTTCTGATACGGCGCGTTTGTTTGGATCCATTTTTGCCGTATTTGGCGTAGTTAGTATTTTTGCATCCACGATACTGTACTTTGTGCTCCCGGTGCTGGTGCCAGTTATTTTTCCTGTTTTTGCGTCATCTACGCAAGCAGTAGTAGTAGAATTGTCACGCGTTATGTTGTTGCAACCAGTGTTACTTGGGCTTTCGCTCATTGTGGGGAGTATTGTTCAGGCAACGCGAAAGTTTTTTATCTACGCGATTGCACCCGTAGTTTACAACCTCGGTATTATTTTTGGCATTGTGGTACTTTTCCCAAAGTTTGGAACAGTGGGGCTCGCGTGGGGCGTGGTGATTGGTGCCTTACTTCACTTATGCATTCAACTTATTCCACTTGTTTACACGGGTAATTTTGTCGTTCCGCGGGTGTCGCGTCAGTGGCTTCAAGATATCCGTGAGGTGGTGATTCTCTCACTCCCACGTTCGCTTGCAGTCGGCGTTCACCAAATTGTTCTTTTTTCTTTTGCGGTGGTAGGAGCGTTGTCGGTTGCCGGTTCAGCGTCGGTCTTGATGTTTGGTTTTAACTTACAATCCGTCCCGCTCTCCATCATCGGAGTCAGTTATGCGTCAGCACTGTTTCCGTCGCTTGCGGCGCTCTACGCAAAAGGGGACCGAGAGTTGTTTGCAAAAGAAGTGTGGGCAGCGGTGCGGCACCTCTGCTTGTGGATCTTTTTAGCGGTTTCTTTGATGATTGTGCTTCGTGCGCATATAGTGCGCGTTATTTTAGGCACAGGCGCGTTTACGTGGAGTGATACGCGCCTTACGGCAGCAGTACTCGCAGGGTTTGTTATTTCACTTGTTGCGCAATCACTCATTCTCATTTTCTCGCGCGCCTACTATGCTGCGGGAAGACAGCGCACGCCTATCGCGATTAATGTGGGGGCAGCACTTTTTGCGAGTGTGCTCTCCTATGGAGCGTTTTTGTGGGCGAGAGGGGAGCATGTGCTGAGATTTTTCGTTGAAGATTTATTTCGTGTGGGAGGAATTCCAGGAACCGAAGTGGTCTTTGTGGCGCTCGCGTACTCGCTGGTGATGCTTGTCGCTGCGGTGATCTTTGCACTCCTCTATGCGCGCGATTTTGGTTTTGAAAAGCGGGTTACCAAGTCGCTCCTCTTTTCGTTTTACGCATCAGTCACCGCCGGCGCAGCAACGTACGCGACGTTGCAGATTTTTGGGCCACTCTTGCCGACTGATACATTCTTAGGTATCTTCACTCAAGGAGCACTTTCAGGGTTAGTGGGCGTCTTCGTGTGGGGAGGCACTCTTTTGTTGGTAAGGAGCCAGGAATTGAAAGAAGTAATCAACGTAGTACGACGCCTTTTGACCGCATAATACAGACATACAGTACTCATGGACCATATACGAAATTTCAGCATTATTGCCCACATTGACCATGGGAAATCAACGCTTGCCGACCGCATGCTTGAAGTAACGGGCACGATAGAGAAACGCAAAATGCGTGAACAGGTTTTGGACAATATGGAGTTGGAGCGCGAGCGTGGCATTACTATTAAAATGCAGCCGGCTCGGATGAATTTTTCCTCGGAAGGGAAACAATATATTTTGAATTTAATTGACACTCCGGGACACATTGACTTTGCCTATGAAGTTTCGCGCGCGCTCACAGCAGTTGAAGGCGTGATTCTGTTAGTGGACGCAACCCAAGGAATTCAGGCACAGACGTTGGCAACGCTCGCGATGGCGCGAAGCGCGGGATGCGTGGTTCTTCCTGTCGTCTCAAAAATTGATGTTCCCACGGCACGCGTGTCTGAAACGGTATTAGAGTTGATGGATTTGCTCCACTGTGAAGAGAAGGATGTATTTAAAGTGTCAGGCAAAACAGGCGAAGGAGTTTCCGTCTTATTGAAAGGGATCGTGGAGAAAGTCCCGGCGCCTTCGTCTTCGTATACTGGCCCTGGAGGGCGTGCGCTCATTTTTGATTTTTCGTACTCGGAACATCGAGGAGTCACTATGTTTATTCGCGTTATGGATGGGGTACTTACCAATAAAGATGCCGTCCGACTCTTTGCCACCAATACTAAATTTTCAAGTTTAGAAACAGGGTGGTTTACTCCGGGTCAGGTTCCTAGCGAACGGTTACACGCAGGAGAGATAGGGTATGTTGTTTCCGGCATTAAAGAGCCGGGGGTGGCAACGGTGGGAGATACGCTTCTGAGTACTGCCTCAACACTCCCTGCGCTTGCCGGATATCAAACACCGCGTCCGGTAGTGTGGGCGTCGCTTTTCCCCGAGAGCCAAGACCAGTTCACGTTTCTTAAGCAAGCGTTGGGGCGCCTGCGGCTCTCTGACGCGGCGCTTTCGTATGAAGAAGATGGCTCTAGTATTTTAGGGAAAGGATTTCGATGTGGCTTCTTAGGAATGTTGCACTTGGAAATTGTAAGTGAACGGCTTAAGCGTGAGTTTAATCTTTCACCCATCATTACCACTCCCACCATTGAGTATGAAGTCACCACAAAAAATGGTGGCGTTGAACACGTTTTCAGTCCTTCGCAGTTTCCTGAACACGGTCTCATCACCTCAATTCGCGAACAGTGGGTGAAAGTTGATATTATTGCACCTCCTGACTATCTCTCTCCCATTACACAACTCTTGTACGAGTACGAGGCAGTCATTACCGCGTCTGACCTCTTCAGTGATGGCCGTATGTCTATAAACTCAGAAATGCCACTCAGAGAGTTAATGCGTGGTTTTTTCGATCGTCTCAAGAGCGTATCCAGCGGCTTCGCTTCGCTCTCATATGAATTTTTAGAATTGCGTCACGCTGATGTAATGCGCCTTGAAGTGTTAGTGGCCGAAGAAGTGGTGCCCGCGTTTTCACGAATCGTCTCACGCAGGCGTTTAGAAGAAGATTCAAAAGCTATTGTTGAAAAACTGTACCGCACGCTCCCTAAACAATTGTTCGTGGTGAAGATTCAAGCACGTGCTGATGGGAGAATTATTTCTTCACGCTCGCTCTCCGCGATTCGTAAAGACGTGACCGGGTACCTGTATGGGGGAGACATTACGCGAAAGAAAAAACTGCTTGAAAAACAAAAAAAGGGGAAGGAGCGTAGAGGTGAGCACGCGAAACTCAACATCCCTCCCGAGGTGTTTCTCAAGATGGTAAAACCAGATGAAGGTAAGTGAGTCACTTATCGGGACAGCTCGTTCCAGAGACCGCTCCGGGGCGCTTGCCCAAGTCTTAGTCTCTTTCACGAGCTGTCCCGATTCGTCTAAAATGGCCTGTCCCGTTGGAAGACAAAGTCTTTCCAACCGGGATAAAGCCCGATGAGGGAAAATAGTTCTTGACAGGTTCTTTCCCGGGGAGTACCGTTAAAGTGTTCTTTGAAAATTATCGCGAGTGACGGAGAGGGAATTGGCCCTATGACCCGTCCGGCAACCCTTGGAGGAAACTCTAAGTCAGGTGCCTCATCCATCCTTTCGGCGTAGGCTAGAAAGGAAAGATAATAGATATCTCTATTCAGAAAAAACTCGCGATACCCAAAGGACCGCGAGTTTTTTTAGTCATAACCAAAACACCTATGGCAAAAGTACACATACGTTATTCGCGCGCTATGCATGGTGTTGTAAGCGATACATACGCCTATGCAGCGCAAGGAGGTCTCGCTATGGTGGGTGGAGTAGTGTTTATAGCGACACTTCTCACGGGAGTATTTTTTACTCAGGAAACAGTAACGTTTCTTTCTAACGCGGGCATTATTGACGCCTCCTTTGGCAAACCACTTAGTTTTGCGTTTGGTGCGCTACTCACTACGACCGCTACGTCAGGGGTGCTCAGTGCAACCAGTGCACTGACTCACCGACTATGGAGTGTGATGTAGGTGTATCAATTCTCCACTCCACGCGGACTATAAGAAGAAGAAAATGGGGGTGTAAAGAAGAATCATGGAAATAATGATGAGGAACACCAAAATACCCCAGACCCACTTCATGGCCCCTTTTGCTTTTTTACTGAAGAGCATAGTGGAAAGAGTATACTATAGGGACGTGTATGTTAAAAGGGCGGTTTGAGCGATTACTGGTGAAAGGAGTGCTGTGGGCAACCATTGGACTTGCAGTCATTTTCTCTGTTTTTATGGTGGGTGCGGTGTGGGAAGTTCGAGGAAAGGAGCGTCTCGCGTTTCAAGAAAAAAACCACGCGAGGGCGACTTTGGAAGAAGTGCAGCAACGGTACGAAACATTGACTCGCGAGGTGAAAAATTTTGAGAGTGACCGGGGACTTGAAGAGGAACTCCGCAACCGTTTTCCGATTGCCAAGGAGGGTGAGGAGGTTATTGTACTCGTTGACGCGCCTCCTTCTTCCACAGAAGCAACACCACCTCCCCGAACGGGTGTCTGGGCTACTGTTCTCGGGTGGTTTGGGTTATAGTTCTTTGTATCGCGGGATTAGTTTAGTGGTAGGACGCGACCTTCCCAAGGTTGAGGCAAGGGTTCGATTCCCTTATCCCGCACCTAAAACAGTTGGCCTCGGCACGAATGTGTCGGGGCTTTACTGTTTTACTGCGGTAAGGGAATCGAAGGCGAGCGGCGCGGGACCCGCCAGCAGGCGGGACGACGCGAGTGTGGTCAGGCGGAGTGAGGAGCGACCGGCGACGAGCGAGCGCTTGACCGATGCGTGGACACGAAGTGCCACTTCCCTTATCCCGCACCGATACAAGGTTTATACGAGCATATATGTTCGTATAAACGAGTGAAGGCACGCGACAAGCTATGCTTATCCCGCACCCATGTGATACACTTTTGAGACTTAAAAAGAAATACACATTTATGGATAATCAAAAAGACGTCACCATTTACTCAACCCCAACCTGTCACTTTTGCCAAATGGCGAAAGAGTTTTTTGCTGAGAAAGGAATTGTGTACACTAACTTTGATGTGGCGTCTGACCTTCCAAAACGTCAAGAAATGATTGAGATGACCGGACAAATGGGAGTGCCCGTGATTCGCATTGGAGACGACGTCGTTATTGGTTTTGATAAACCAAAAATTGCGCAGTTACTTGGCGTTGCTGAATAGTGTTTTTTGGTGGCCCGTACTCGGGTACAATGGGGAGATATGTGCGGCATTGTCGGATACATAGGTGAGAAAAAAGCGCAGCCCATTCTTTTGGATGGGTTACGTCGTATGGAATATCGCGGATACGACTCGGCAGGTGTTGCCGTGTTTGATGGTAAAGAAACATACGTGCGAAAAAAGTCAGGGAAACTCGCCAATCTCATTGAAGAAGTGAAAGGTGACACACCCTTGGGAACGGTGGGTATTGCCCACACGCGCTGGGCAACGCACGGAGCACCCAACGACATAAATGCGCACCCTCACCAAAGTTCTGATGGTTCTGTTTATCTTATTCACAATGGCATCATTGAAAACTATAAAACGTTGAAAGAGGAACTTTTAAAAAAAGGATTTTCGTTTTCTACTGACACCGATACGGAAGTGCTTGCCAACCTCATTGCCTCATACCTCAAAGAACATCCGCTCCCTGTCGCAGTAGAGCAGGCATTGAAACGCGTGGAGGGTGCGTACGGTATGGTGGCGTACGCTCCACAAAACCCCGACACGTTGGTTGCGGCGCGCTTAGGGAGCCCCCTTATTTTAGGAATTATTGGAGAAGGTGAATACCTCCTCGCTTCAGATGTGGCAGCAATTATTCCTCATACGCGAAATGTTATTTACCTTGATGAAGGTGAAATGGTTACTTTGACCAAAAGTGAGTACCGAATACAAACATTTGATGCTCGTCCTGTCACGCACCCGGTTGAGCAAGTTCAGTGGAATATTGAAGAGGCAGAGAAGGGTGGTTTCGCGCATTTTATGCTCAAAGAAATAATGGAGCAGCCTGATGTCGTTTTAAACGGCCTCCGTGGTCGTGTACTCGTAAAAGAGGGTGACGTGCACCTCGGCGCCTTGGTGGGGAGAGAAGCGTTGGCACAGTCCTTAGATCGCGTCGTGCTGCTCGCGTGTGGTTCTGCCGCGTATGCCGCGCACGTGGGTGAGTATATGTTTGAGGAGTATGCGCGTATACCCACTAAAGTGGAGATCGGTTCGGAATTTCGCTACAAACAGCCGGTAGTGAATGAGCACACCGCGGTTATTGCGCTCTCGCAGTCAGGAGAAACCGCGGACACCGTTGCCTCGCTCCGTGAAGCAAAACGCATGGGTGCCCCCACACTTGGCATAGTAAACGTCGTTGGCTCTACCATCGCGCGTGAAGTTGAGGCGGGCGCGTACATTCACGCAGGACCGGAGATTTCAGTTGCCTCTACGAAAGCGTTTATGGGTATGCTCACCATGCTCGCTCTGTTCACGGTAGCGCTGGGGAGGAAGCGAGGTATGTCGTTCTCGGTGGGGAAGAGAATAGTGGATGAATTGGCGCTCATTCCTGAAAAAATACAAATGGTGCTCGCGCAGTCAGAACACCCCAAAAAAATTGCAGAAAAATATAAAACCTACGAACACGCCTACTACTTCGGAAGAAAGTATCAATTTGGTATTGCCCGCGAAGGAGCTCAGAAAATAAAAGAAGTGGCGTACGTGCATGCCGAGGGGTACCACACGGGAGAGTTAAAACACGGCCCGCTCGCAGTTGTTGATGAACGTTTTTATTCTCTTTTCATTATGCCCAAAGACTCAGTGTATGAAAAAAACCTGTCAAACTTGCAGGAGTTAAAAGCTCGAAATGGCAAAGCAATTGTCATTACAACGGAAGGGAACCGGGAGCTGGAAGATATTGCCGATGACGTTATATATATTCCAAAGACACTAGAAATGCTGACTCCACTCCTTTCAGTGGTTCCGCTTCAGCTGTTGGCGTACCACACTGCTGTTGCGCGGGGGTGTGACGTGGACCAGCCCCGCAACCTCGCTAAATCTGTTACTGTGGAGTAATTATGAAGAAGGTTGTTACCGTAGGCGGGGGTTCGGGCCAACATGTGCTATTGCATGCATTGAGTACTATTCCTGATATTTCAATTACCGCTATTGTTTCAATGTCCGACAGTGGAGGGTCAAGTGGGGTGTTGCGCGATGAATACGGCGTTCTGCCACCAGGGGATATTCTTAAATGTTTGATTGCCCTGAGTCCATATCAGGAAGCGCGCGACATTCTGCAAACACGTTTTTCACTTCACCCAAAATTTAACAATCACAACGCGGGAAACTTCCTCCTCACCTTTTTGACTGAGCGCACAAACGGCGATTTTAAAGCAGCAATTGCAGCCTTGAGTGAAATTTTGAAAATTAAAGGGGAAGTTATTCCTGTCACTCTTGATAAAAACACGCTGTGTGTTGAACTCGCGAATGGTGAAAAGGTGTACGGCGAAGCGTTGATTGACGTTCCTCGCGTGGAGCGTAATGAAAAAATTGTAGACGCTTTTTTGGTTCCTCACAACGGCTCACTCCAGGTGAACCCTGACGCGCTTCGCAGAGTGGAAGATGCCGACGTTATTATTATTAGTCCAGGTGATTTATTTACCAGCATTATTCCAAACCTTCTTTTTGGAGAACTCGCGCAGGCGCTAAGCGAAAATAGTAAAGCGCAGTGTGTGTACGTTGCCCCTCTTATGACTAAACACGGAGAAACGAATGACTTTACCATTGATGAATTTGTTACCGTATTACAAAAGTATGTGCACCGCCCGTTTGATGCAATTTTATTGAATTCTCAGAAGCCATCGGCACAAGTACTTGCGCAGTACGAAAAAGAAAAAGCAACACCGGTTGTTCAGGGGAGTGTTAAGAGCGACGCTATTTTTGAGTACGACGTTCTCGCTGAAACATCAGGTCTGGTTCGCCATGATGTTACAAAACTTGCTAAAATTTTAGAGCAGTTACTCAAATAATTTTACAAAGATATGTTCTAAGTTATTTTTAATTTGGATAAAATTAATGTGTACTAGTTTTTATATGTTATATTTAATAGATGCGCAAAATTTCATATCAAAAATCCAATACCATTCAACGCCTAAGGAAAAAAGGTAAAAGTATTCCTGAAATTAGTAGAGAAACAGGAGTTCCCATTACTACCGTACAACGATATGTTCAAGGAGTAGTGATTCCTCTTAAATTTCAACAGGCGCTCAAAGAAAAACAAGGAGGTTCTAAGGAACGTGCCCGTGGTTTAAGAGAAAATATATATAAACAAATGAGAAATGAAGTGGGGGTGTTGTCACGCCGGGACAGGTTCCTTCTTTTAATTGGTTTGTACTGGGGAGAAGGAGCAAAGCAAGATTTTTCTATCATCAACTCTGATCCTTTACTTATTAAAACTTTTATACATTGTCTCCACGATGTCGGTATTTTTAAAGATCGTTTATCAGTATCAGTACGAATTTACAATGATATGTCTCCGGAACATGCAAAAGATTTTTGGTCGTCAGTAACTGGTGTCAAAAAAGATTTTTTTAGAAATACTGAAATTGTAGAAGGTAAAAAAAAAGGTAAATTGCCCTACGGTATGTGTCGAGTACGAGTTAAATCGGGTATAAAAGAACGTCTCAAAATTCAGGCTGCCATTTCTGTTATTGGTAAAATAAAAAACAACAAGGTACTATCTAGTTAGTTTGTCCCTGTAGTTCAACGGATAGAACCTCGCACTCCTAACGCGAGAATCCAGGTTCGACTCCTGGCAGGGACACTATCATGTATTCAAGTTAGAATTCAAGGAAGGCACTTGACTAAAAGTCTTTTGTATAATCAAATATTGGTAGTATGGCTGAGAGAAAAGAAAACGTATCTAATTCAGAAATAATTTTTGCACTCCTCGCCGGACCATTATTCACCTCCGTCTTTTTCAGTCTGTACGGCTACCAAGAGATGGAAATTGATCTCTTGAATGCCCAGCTTCATTTTGCAGAAACAGGTGATAATAATCAGTTAATGGACTTGCAACAAAACTACTGGGATTACTTTTTGCGATTCACATCAGCTGGGCTCGCTGCCGGTCTTTTGGTTGGGTTAGCATTTATGGCTGGTTTTAATGCGGCACGTAACGCCTCGTCAGAGCATAAGTGTTCTCACCGCTGTTCCCACCACAAGCCTGTTTAGTGATACTGTATAGAAATGAACGAACAAAAACAGCGCCCAGAGCCGACCCTTGAAGAGGTGTACAAACTTGCAAAAGAAAATAATAAAATACTTCACGCCATGCGCCGTGACGCGTTTGTAGGTGGTGTTTTGAAATTTGTTTTTTGGATTGTTCTCTTTGTTCTACTCCCGTACATTGCATACGTGGTGTACCTACAGCCCT
>ERZ1292625.1960-Hain-H41-01um-R1-1960-length-21027-cov-9_pt1 | contig 21027 bp, 27 predicted proteins | sample MGYA00564400_ERZ1292625 | MGnify/ENA primary metagenome ERZ1292625 (study PRJEB36523, sample SAMEA6512639) | groundwater metagenome | collected 2019-01-08 | study: AquaDiva: Metagenomics assemblies of 32 groundwater samples
CGATGCGGTAGGGAACAACTCTGCCCAGACAGCAGGAGTGAGTGCGACGACACCTACCCCCGACACCACCACCCCATCTGTCCCAACCTCCCTCTCCGCCACAGCAGTCTCTTCCTCCCAAATCAACCTCGCATGGACTGCAAGCACAGACAATGTGGGAGTAACAGGGTACAGAATCTACAGAGGAGGAACACAGATAGCTACATCAGCAACAAACTCCTACTCAAACACAGGACTCACGGCATCCACAGCATACTCCTACACAGTGTCCTCATACGATGCGGTAGGGAACAACTCTGCCCAGACAGCAGGAGTGAGTGCGACGACACCTGCATCAACCGGTAGCAGCACAACGCCACGCGCAAGCAAACCGCGACTTTGGCTGGATACCACCACCACCGCTCGGCTGGTGGCGGCGGTTCAGGCGAACAGTGTTGCATGGCAATCACTCAAATCTTTTTGCGATACCAACAGCACTACCCCAGGCTGGGATTACCAGGGATTTGAGTTGTCCCGTTATGCGAGCAATTTTTCCGCGTGCTATCGCATCGGCAAGGACGCGGGGCTGGCCACCGCTACGGTTGAAGGATATGCGGTCAAGGCGCTGACGGTCCTGAATAATCTGATCGCATTCACGAGTTACAGCAACGACAGTGGTTACGGCATCCGTAACTACCTCCCTGGAATCGCCATTGCCTACGACTGGTTGTACGACTACGCCGGCTTGACCGATTCCATCAAGGCGAATGCGCGCGCACGCATGAAGGCGTGGATTGATTGGTATGGCGCGAATGGTTATGCGCGCTCCGATTACAACACCGATGTTCTTACGTCGTCATACATTTCAAATTACAATACCGGTTATCTTCTTGGGCGCACCCTGGCCGGTATTGCGATGTATGGCGACGACGCCACGAGTGCTAGTTACTACGCTGACGCGGTCGCCCACCAGCAAGCGTCGCGCGCGAAGCTCGACGAGAAGCTGCCAGGTGGGCACTGGCCAGAAGGTTGGAGCTATGGCCAAAGCGCGTACGAGTTTCAGAGCGAAGCCGCCTCGGCGTTGGCAAACGCCACTGGGGACAGTTCTTTTACCAACTTCCAGTGGCTCCTGAATAATATCCAGCTCAAGATGAATGCGCTGGCGCCAAATGGGCTCTGGACCTACGACGATGGTGCTTGGACTGGAACTTATGTAGGTGACCCGCGCGTGAGTGATATGTACGTGGCCGGTTCGATTGCTGGCTGGGGAACGCCGCTTGGGCGCCTCGCGACATCGTATGTATCCTTGGCACGCAATTGGCCAGAAGCAGACAACGATACCTTGGTCGGTCAGTGGCGGCGCCTTTTATTCTCAGATCAGTCTGCTGTTCAAGCGGATTTGAACACGGTGACCCCTTCGTATCACGCGCAGGGTGCCGGCTTGGTGACCTACCGGTCCGCATGGAATGCGCCGAATGCGACCTGGGGTAGTTTCATCGCCGGACCCTACCTTTCCTGGCAAGGATCGCAGGATGCTGATCAGGGACATATCGCGATTTACAAACATGCGCCGCTTCTGGTTGATGCCGGTCATGGTAATTATAACGCCCTAGAATCCCGGACCGTCTACCACAACACTTACACACTGCAGAACCGCACCGGCATCGCGTCTCCTGGGCAATTTGCGGTGGCTGGGGCAGGGTATCCGGCACCTTGCGACACGGGTACCCTTGGTATCAGCCCTATTGGCGTCAAGAACCACATTGACGGCGGCTCGTGGGTGTTCACAAGTGGTGACATTACGGAGTCCTATCGGTCCAAGATGATATGGGATGGTTCGTGCCCGGGGCCCGGCATTGCACGGCTCGAGCGCAACGTCTTCTATCTCAGGCCCAATCTATTTTTCGTTTACGACCAGATCGAGAAATTGCCAGCGCAGGCGCAGGTGTCGCCGCGCCTGAACCTGCATTTTCCGACGACCCCGTCGAGTGCCAATACGAACCGCGAACTCACGGTGACCAATAATGTAGTTAATGGTGTAACGAACAGTGGCGGGACCCTGCATGTAGCCACAGTGTTTCCTGTTGGTGCGGTTTCGACGCTCACTGGCAATCACCTGGAGGTGGCGGCGCCGAGTGAGACGCCGTTGTACCACCGTTTCCTGAATCTGTTGCGTGCGGCAGATACGAGTAGTAATCCTGCATTCCCCGCCTACACAGCCATTTCGGGAACGAACGCCTATGGAGTGTGGGTTGATGGTTTACAAGCGGCGGAGGCGAGTCAGCGTGTAGCCGTGGTGTTTGCGGACAATGGCACTACCTCAGTACCAACAAGTATTTCCTACACTGTCCCAGAGTTGGCGACCCAGCACTATGTGCTCAAACTTAAAATCAATACTCGCTACAACGTGAGCGTCACCACAAATTCTGGAATCGTCACAGTTTCGATTGTCGAGAATGCAGCAGGCTCGGTGCTGACAAATGCAGTTGGGTTACTGCTCGTGTCGAATTGATGTCGGCGTGTGAATCTATCGTTTTTTTGGCGCTACTTCAACATATCGCTCAATTCCGAGTACCACATCAACGCGTTTAGGCTTGGTGTTCCATTTTTAATTATCGGCGCACTTGCTGGAAAGATCGAACCATATCTCTCTCGCAGTTTTGCGTGGATACAATATATAAATATCCTGTTTGGTGGTGTCCTTGTATGGCTTGGCGCCCTTGCGTTTACACAAAACCTCTCTGTTTGCCGAGAAGTACTCTGGAACTTTCCATTTTAGTTTTTATACCATCCACAATTAAGTCCCCCGTGTACTTTTGCAGAAAATACCGAGCGAAACAAAAAGAAAAATTTGAAGTGAATCGAGATTCATTAAAAATTTTTCTTGAAGTTGCAGCTGGTATTTTCTGCAAAATTCGAAGAGGTTAATTGTGGATGGTATTAGACGCAGGATTGCTTTGTGAATTCGTACTGTGTATAATTAAACAGGACGTTACTGCGCCTATATTATCAAATTGTTACTGTTTTTAATGTATTACCTAACGACACAATGACCTTATTTTCAACGCCGCTTTCAAAAATTTTTCTTTCTAAGAAAACTCTTTTCTTTTTCACTATATTATTTTTCGCCGCGATATTTACAGCAACATCTCAGACGAGCGTGTTAGGTAGTGATGTTTTCACGAACGTGAATAGCACGCTACTAGGAAACCATACTTCAAGTTCTGGTCACGCGTGGGTAAGGCACCCTTCTTCGGCCGGAAACGCCATTATTTCTGGAAATACAGTTAGAGACCAAAATGGTAATGAACCCCTGTATTACTTAAACATGGTTCCACCGACAAGTGAGTATGAAGTTCAGATTGACGTTTCTGGCCCAAGCTATGCAATGGGTCCAGCTGCCCGCATCGACACGGCAGTTAATAATGCCTACTTAGTTTACTGGTCATCTGGATGGAGACTCGTACGTAACTCAAACGGTATTGGAACCGTACTTGGTTCATATGTCGGCGATAGCCCTGCAACGGCTGTTCAGACAGTTAAGCTTCAAGTTACTAACGCGTCTAAAAAAGTTTTTATTAATGGGATTGAGCGTATCAGCTCAAGCGATAATATTATTACGGGAACAGGAATGGCCGGAATCGGGTTTTCTGGCGTTACCTCTGATTTCGGAGATAACTTTACCGTCAGTAGCATCGGCACACCTACCTCCGACACCACCCCACCATCTGTCCCAACCTCTCTCTCCGCCACAGCAGTCTCCTCCTCCCAAATCAACCTCGCATGGACTGCAAGCACAGACAATGTGGGAGTAACAGGATACAGAATCTACAGAGGAGGAACACAGATAGCTACATCAGCAACAAACTCATACTCAAACACTGGACTCACAGCATCCACAGCATACTCCTACACAGTGTCCTCATACGACGCGGCAGGGAACAACTCTGCGCAGACAGCTTCTTTTTCGGCAACTACACCTACCCCCGACACCATCCCACCATCTGTCCCAACCTCTCTCTCCGCCACAGCTATCTCCTCCTCCCAAATCAACCTAGCTTGGACTGCAAGCACAGACAATGTGTGAGTAACAGGATACAGAATCTACAGAGGAGGAACACAAATCGCCACATCAGCAACAAACTCCTACTCAAACACCGGACCTCACAGCATCCACTGCATACTCATACACAGTGTCTTCCTACGATGCAGCAGGGAACAACTCCGCGCAGACAGCAGGAGTGAGCGCGACGACGCAGGCAACCCCAACCTCCGACACCACCGCACCAAGTGTCCCAACCAACCTCTCCGCCACCACAATCTCCTCATCCCAAATCAACCTCGCATGGACCGCAAGCACAGACGCAGTCGGAGTAACGGGATACAGAATCTATCGTGGAGGAACTCTTCTTACCACAGTCACAACCACATCTTACTCCGACACAGGCCTTACAGCATCTACCGCATACACATATACGGTGTCTGCATACGATGCGGCAGCGAACAGCTCGGCGCAATCATCGGGAGTGAGCGCGACGACGCAGGCGCCTCCGCCGCCTCCTTCTGTCGGCGCGGTCACAATCAGCGGTACATTTGCACATGGCTCACAAGTCACGCTAACCGGAACGAGTTTTGGTGTGAAGTCACCAGCGCGGCCCTTAGTTTGGGCCACATTCGAGCCTGGCCAGGGAGCCAGCGGCAATGACCGCAATCCGACGTCCAAGGGTCTGCGCACCAGTTGGGACATATTTCAGTCCGCGTCCACCCTCTCCTCGGCTCGCGTTCCCGCAAACAGCAGTCAAGCCTTGCGCATGGACATGGCCCGTGACATTGGCTGGTCGCCGGACGCACCCGCTGACTTTGCTGACACCTTCGGGGCGCAGATCAGCCTTGCCCCCGCCGATGCCGGCGTCATGTATTATCGTGGCAAAATCTACAAGGATTGGGACATTACCCAAATCTGCCAGCAATACGGCGTGTGCTCCATCAACGACAAAATGTGGCGTACCTGGCGCAGTGACGGCAGTCAAAGCAACCAGGCCATCATCAACTTCTACTCCAACTGGCACCATAGCGGGAGTGACGGCCGTGTGACGACCGAAAACGCCGGCGACAATTCGCCCTGCGCCATGTGGACTGACCTTCCGTATCCGTTCCACCAGTGGAACACCGAGGAGTGGTTGTATCGACGCAGCAGCGTTGCCAATGCCAGCGACGGTGTCCTGCGTTTTGCCATGAACAATGCGGTCCACGCCGAGATGTTAGGCTGCGTGAACCTGACCAGCTCAGACACCGTCGGACCGACCGACTTCGGGATCTATGAAGACTTCGCTAATGTCCCGAATATCAGCCCACGTCCGGTTGGTTGGTGGACTTATTTCAAGGATGTATATATCGACAATACCTGGGCGCGGGTGATAATCGGCAATTCCAATAATCCCAGCTACGCTACCCAAACCGAGGTCCAGATACCGGTAACTTGGACAGATTCCAGTATCACGATCGAGGCTAACCGCGGGGAGTTCGCCAGTTTCTCGGGTAAATATGTGTTCGTATACAACGCGCAGAATCAGTTGGTAGGAAGCACACAGATACCCTAATCGTAAACACAGCACGATATATAATAAAGGGCTCAACGCGGATTCGTGTGGGTGATTTTTGCATGATCCGGGAGCGGTGGCAAAAAATGACCGAGATGAACTTGGCCATTTTTTGCATTGCGGATAGGGTGAGATTCGAACTCACGGTCCACTTTCATGGACGGCGGTTTTCAAGACCGCTGCGTTAGACCACTCTGCCACCTATCCGTGTGTTGTGGCACCTGCCTATCCTACCAAAATTCGCTGAAAACGCAATGCATTTGCGATTTGCGGATTTGGCGTGTATGCTGAGAATCATGCGTGCAAACATCGTACATCCCGGAGCCGACGAACTTACTTACGAGATTCGGGAAATCATGGAAGTAGGGCGCAAACTCGAAGCCATGGGTAACCCTATTTCGTGGGAAAATATTGGTGACCCCGTAGCAAAAGGGGAGGCGCTCTCGCCATGGATTAAAGAAATCGTCGCGGAGACAATTGCGCGTGACGACAAAGCCTTTGCATACTCGCCAACCAAAGGGCTTCTTGAGACGCGGGAGTTTCTGGCAAAGATTCGCAATGCCGAGCAGGGTGCCCAGATATCGCCCGAAGACATTCTCTTTTTCAACGGTCTTGGCGATGCGATTTCGAAAGTCTACACTTATCTCCATCCCTCGGCGCGTGTCATTGGTCCTAACCCTGCATACTCGACGCACTCTTCGGCAGAGGGCGCGCACGCAGGGTCTCCGCATATTACATACAATTTAAATCCGCATCGCAACTGGCTCCCGGACCTTGAGGATTTGCGCAGTAAAGTAAAATACAATCCAAATATCGCAGGGATACTCATCATCAATCCCGACAATCCGACAGGTATGGTGTACCCTGAAAAAGTGTTGCGCGAAATTGTCGCCATCGCACGTGAGTTTGACTTATTTATCGTGTCTGACGAAATATACGGCAACATAGTCTACGGCGATGAACCATTTGTCCCTCTCTCGCAGTTGTGTGGCGATGTTCCGGGTATTGCGATGAAGGGACTGTCTAAAGAAATTCCATGGCCAGGTGGTCGATGTGGGTGGGTGGAGTTTTATAATAAAGAAAAAGATCCTGTATTCGCACGTTATGCAAAGTCACTTGTCGACGCAAAAATGCTCGAAGTGTGCTCAACAACCTTGCCTCAGAAAGCTCTCCCAAAGATTTTTTCAGATGCGCGATACAAACCGTACCTCGCGGAGCGCGCCCGGACTTATGGCAAGCGTGCTGACATAGCATACGAGGTTTTTCGCGGAGTAAAAGGAGTTATTGCGCCGAAACCGTCCGGAGCTTTTTATTTCTCTGTTGTTTTTGAGGACAGTGCTTTGAATAATCAGCAGTCTCTAAATATCGATAATCCAAAAGTAAAACAGTTGATCGAGAATGCGGTCAAGGGCGTCGCTCCGGATAAACGATTTGTGTATTACTTGATGGCATCGATTGGTATTTGCGTGGTTCCACTTTCCGGTTTTAACTCAGATCTTCATGGTTTTCGAATGACACTTCTCGAACCCGATGATGTAAAGTTCAAAAAAACACTGGAAACGATTGCGGGGGCGATTAGGAAATACTTGATGTAATTCGGTGTGGTAAAAGATAAACTGTTGCCCCGTGCTATCATGTGTTTATGAGATATTTAGGTATTGACTACGGAACCAAAAGGGTAGGGGTGGCAGTCTCGGACGAGAGCGGCACCCTTGCTTTTCCGTATGCTATACTCGACAATGGCAAGGGTCTTGTGGGCGAAGTAAAGACTATTTGCGCGCACGAGTCAGTCGAAAGGATTGTTGTAGGCGAGTCTGTAGATTATAAAGGCAAGCCAAACCTCGTGATGAAAGAAGCCGATCGGTTTATTGCCGAGCTCAAGGAGACAGTGGCGATACCGGTCTTAAGCGAGCGCGAATTCCTTTCCACACAACAGGCGCGATTTTTTCAGAACAATCGCAAGCGCGTCGATGACTCCGCCGCCGCGATTATTTTGCAGAGCTATCTCGACAGAAAAAATAATAAGCCGATACTGGAGACACTATAATAACATATGATAACTTTCGACGAATTTAAAAAAGCGGAAATTAAAATCGGAACTATCCTTTCTGCAGAAAAAGTGCCCGAAGCAGACCGTTTGATTAAACTTATTATCAACCTCGGTGAAGAAGCACCGCGGCAAATACTCTCTGGTATCGCCGAACATTATCCTGACCCTACAGTGCTCGTGGGAAAGCAGGTTCCTGTACTTGCAAATATTCCGACACGCATGATTCGCGGACTTGAAAGTCAGGGCATGGTACTCTATGCGGTGGGGGAAGGGTTTTTGACGACGGTAAAGCCTGATCGTGAAATTCCCAACGGGACGCCGGTACAATAAATATACAAATGCCCATTTTCCCTCATTTTGATATTGTGCAGCTTATTCAAGCAGTTGGGTACTTGGGAATTTTTGGCATTGTGTTTGCAGAGTCCGGGGTTCCTGTCGGGTTCTTTTTGCCGGGAGACAGTTTGCTTTTTGCCGCGGGACTTCTCGCTTCGCAGGGGTTCTTCAATATTTGGGTACTGATTATTTTTATTCCTGTTGCCGCTATTTTGGGAGATAATTTTGGGTACTGGTTTGGCGCAAAAGTAGGACCAAAGATTTTTACACGAGAGGATTCATTTTTCTTCCACAAAAAACATATTGAGCGTACTCGAAACTTTTACATAAAGTATGGGAACAAAGCTATCATACTTTCGCGTTTTATTCCCGTTGTGCGCACTTTTACGCCTATTCTTGCAGGGGTGGGGCAAATGCCATACAGAACATTTTTAAAATATAATATTTTGGGCGGGGTTCTTTGGGGCACAGGGATGCCGCTCCTCGGCTATTTTTTGGGTTCGCTCATCCCCAACATAGACCAGTATCTTTTACCCATTATTCTCGTTATCATTGCAATTTCTTTTTCCCCGATTATTCACGAAATAATAAAACATAAAAAAGGAGACCATAAAAATGATTGACCGACGGGCTAACTCCAAGGTACACTAAAGGAATGAAACGCAGTAAATTTTATCAATTTTTCCCGCCACCACAGTTTCTTCAAATGTCCGCGTTTGGTCTTGGTGTATCCGATATGTCGCTACGTTTTGTTGAGCTTATTGAAAAACGCAAAGGGTTTGTGGTGGGTCGATTTGGCGAGCGCGCAATAGAGCGCGGTATTATCGAGTCAGGCGAAGTTAAAAAACCAGCGGAGCTTCGAGCGATTTTTAGCGACATTAAAAAATCCTACAACTTGGAATTTGTTTCAGTCTCTCTTCCGGAAGAAAAAGGGTATCTCTTTCAATTACGGCTTCCGAAAATGAAGTATAGTGACGTGCGTGGCGCGATAGAGCTTTCACTCGAAGAACACGTGCCGATAAAATCAGATGAAGCGCTTTTTGATTACGATATCGTAGCGGAAACAGATTCCTCGTTTGATATAACCGTATCGGTCGTGCCGCGCACGCTGGTAGACGGGTATCTCGAAGCTTTTCTGGGGTCGGGGATAACCCCTGTTGCATTTGAAATTGAAGCGCATTCACTTGCGCGTTCAATTGTACCCGATGGCGACAAGAATACGTTTATGATTGTTGATTTTGGTAAAACACGCACCGGCATCTCTATCGTTTCAGATGGTGTTGCACGGTTTACTTCCAGCGTTCTTGTTGGCGGTGGATTGCTCACTGACGCTATCGCAAAAAGCTTGCAAGTCTCATATGATGAGGCGGAAAAAATAAAACGAGAAAAAGGAATTTCCGGAAACGATACCAATGAGGTTGTATCCACTGCTTTAACGTCAACGATTTCTATTATGCGTGACGAGGTGAATAAACATCAGTCGTATTGGCAAATGCATACCGATGAATATGGAAATAAACGCCCCGAAATACAAAAAATATACCTATGTGGGGGCGATGCGAGCCTAGCAGGGCTTGTTGGGCATCTCGCTTCAGGATTGTCTTCCCCAGTAGAGCTCGCAAATGTGATGATCAATGTTAACACCCTTGATGAATATGTTCCTGAAATTAGTTTTAATGATTCGCTCCGCTTTGCGACAGCGCTCGGCCTCGCTCTTCGTCGTTCCAAATAGCCAAAACCATGCTTAACATCCTTGCAGTAGAAGAAAAAAAGAAGATCCTTACCGAGTACCGCCTTCGTCTCGCAGTTGTTTCTATGTTTGCTATTGCCGCGCTCATGTTTTCAAGCTTAGTCCTTCTCTCCACCTCATACTTTCTTGCTGTTTCAAAATATAACGAGGCGAAAAGCGGTCTTGCTTTGATTCAAGAAAAAGACGACCGCGCGGGGCAAGAAAAAGACGTCAACGCAAGGATACGCGCGGTGAATAAAAACGTAGACCTTTTTTTGAAATCTGACTCAACAAGAACTTTAACACCGTCACTTATAATAATGAAGATTTTGGATATCAAAGGAAGCGCGATAAAGATTGTCGGATTTACTTATGACACAAGTTCTGGACAAGAACGAATTGTTGTCACTGGTACTGCTCTCCACCGCGACAGCTTGGCGCAATTTGTTGAAACGCTAAAAAAAGACCCAACCTTTACGAGTGTTGACCTCCCGATATCAAGCTATGTAAAAAGCACCAATATTGATTTTTCAGCTGTAGTCATAAGGAGTACAAAAAAGTAAAATTATGAATCCCGTTAGAGATTTCTCAGTTATGTATTACACTTATATTATTCAGAACGATAAAAGTACATGCTATACTGGAAGTACAGGAGACCTACGGAAACGCTTGAGAGAGCACAATCAAGGACGGTCAACATGGACAAAAGGAAAGGGTGTTTGGCAGGTTGTTTATTATGAAGCGTGTCTTGATGAACAAGATGCTCGGTCGAGGGAAATATATTTAAAATCGGGAATGGGTAAGCGCTATCTAAAAAGTAGACTCAAGCGTTTCCTATCTCTAACGGGATGAAACCACTTAACAAAACAACAGCACTGCTTTTAGTTGCCATCGTACTCGCGCTACTTTTGGGGAGCGCGTACTCATTCTTTTTTGTTGCAATGAAAAATAAAACAGAAGCGACTGCAGAGCTTTTGGCAAAAACAGAAGAGCTTTCCGGAAAAGAATCTCGCCTGTCATCCGCTCTCGTGACCCTAAAGGCAGAAAGTGTGAACATCGATAGGCTATCCGAGCACTTTATTAAGGAAAGCGAGATTGCATTATTTGCAAAAAAAATTGAGGATCTTGGACCGCAGTCAGGGACAACACTTTCTATAGAGTCGCTTGACCCGGGTTTGACCGAAAAAAGCGTACCGTTCCTTAGTCTCCTTATAAAAGCGAGCGGGAAATTTTCAGATATTCAACGCCTACTGATTCTGCTTGAAAATTTCCCAGGGAAGTTTGAATGGAAGACGGTTCGCTTTGTGCGCGACTACGTACCTACCGCGAAGCCATCTGCTCCAATATGGAAAGTCGAGATATTTTTAACGGCGCTTAATTTTACCAAAGAATAATTATGTTTAAAAAAGATTGGACAAAATGGATAAAAAAAATACCTTTTTCGAAAGGAGTTGATACTTCCAAGATGGAAGTTGCTCCATATCGCGATTGGCGAATTCTAGTGAAAGTGTTTTTCATTGGTCTTGTCGTGTCGCTCGGTTTTAACATTTATATGTGGGTGGAGATTAGTAGTGATAACTTTTTTACCACAGTGCCAAAAACCCCTGTATGGGTGGAACTTAATAAAGACGGCCTTGCAAAAACTCTTGCCGAACTTTCGGACAAAGAATTCACCTTTGAGAAAGTAAGAACCGAAGGTGTATTTGTGGTTGACCCTTCATTGTAGGACTGATAGAGTGCGTTCGTGGGGCGGGTCTTGTCGACCGCTCCACGGCGACAAGACCCGCCCCTGTAGTTCAATGGATAGAACTGCGGACTTCTAAGCCGTTAATGTAAGTTCGATTCTTACCGGGGGCACAGGCATATGAGACAGACTGAGGTCTGTAAAATAAGGGTTCTTGAGGGTCGAAAACACGACCCCGCTAGTACATCGAACTAAAGTTAATTAATCTCTCACGAGACTGCAGCAAAGAATTCTTGGCGCACCATTGCTTTTTTATATAATCGTGATATAATCCAAAAGGCTAAGGTTTAGTTATTTTACAAATCAAAACTGGAGGATATATGGATAACCTAAAAAAGTTAGTGGTTTCATCTGTGATTGCAGAAATTGAGGTAATGATATTAACCGCCGAAAAAGAAAGACAAAGAGCAATCGAGGAATCACGATATCACAAAGGTGCTATGGAGTCTCGCTATGACACTTTTAAAGAAGAAGCACAGTATCTGACTGCTGCACAGGACTTACGAATCAGAGACATGTCTGTGGCTGTATCGGTGTTAAAAGTACTGTTGTCAAAACCAATTGTTCAAAAAGAAAGGATTGAGACCTATGCGTTAGTTGAGATTGAAGACGCTGATACTGGGATCCTCGCAACTTATCTTATTTTACCCGAAGGTGGAGGTATCTCCTGCATTATTGACGGTAAAAAAGTTTTTACAATTAGTGTTGCATCGACACTCGCCAAAGCATTAATTGGGCTTGGTAAAGGGAGCGATGTTGAGTTAAACGTAGGAACCATTAAAAAATACTTCACGGTGGTTTCTGTTTCGTAATGATATTACTCAGGAGGTTCATTCATGAACACCAATCTTCCAAAACTAATTGTAGTTGAAGGAGTTGATTCTGTTGGTAAAACAACACTCGCAAGAAGGCTTGAAGCTGAATTGGGGTACTCGTATCTCTATACCCCTCAAGTCCCGCTTAATACTATCCGGGAGATGGTTGAAGAAATGGGTGATATAAATACGCGTTTCTTCTACTACCTTTCAGCTGTTGTAGCGGTGCAACCACAACTTAAGGAAATGATTGCTTCAGGAAAGAGGGTTGTTGTTGATAGATATATCTATTCAACAATAGCAATGCACTCAGTACTCGGAGCATCAGTAAAATCTGTTTCAATGAGGGATCTACCTATTCTTTGGCCAGACGCTGGTTTTCTTTTGACTACAGAGGCTAGTGTCAGGGCAGAGAGAATGCGCGCTCGGGCAAAACAGCCGACACACGATAAAAAAATCGAGCGCTTTGTAAAAGAAGCTGAAGATGCTATAGAAATTTATCGGTCTTTCAGCGAGTTAGTCCCAGTTGATACAACATTCTTGAATATAGACGGTGTATTCCACGAAGTGAAACGCTTATTAAGGAGGCAGCTATGTTAAAAATCTTTAATCAGCTTATTGCTGACGGGAAAGTAGAAATTTCTCGATTAACTAATACTCGAGTCAAGGTTCATACTCCATGTCAGTGGACGTGCAGTTTTTGCCACATGGAAGGAAACCATAATTCGGTTTCAATTCGTGACAAGAAGGCACTCGAGGATACCATTCTTGCTTTTCGCGAGAAGTTTGGATTTAATGATGTACACTTTACGGGTGGTGAACCGTCGATTCATCCTAAAATAGTTGACTATGTATTTCTCGCAAAGCAGCATGGATTTACAGTGAAGATGACGACAAATGCTCAAGCAAGCATCGAAAGATTCTTTGAATTAGTAGCTGCAGGGTTAAGTGAGGTAAATGTGAGCATGCATACGTTGAGTGGAAAATCTCTTGCTAAAGTTATGTATCCAACAAGAAGCATTTTGTGGGGTGAAATGGCAATAGCAAAGCAAGTGGATGTCATCAATGCCTTGAAAAATTCTTTGTCTGTTAAGGTTAATACGGTCGCGGGGGATGATATTGCCTCTGTACTGCAGATTGCAGAGTTTGCCAGAGAGTCGGGTGTGTCGTGGCGAGTTATGGACGAACTCGACCACCCAGAAATTTCTTTTGCAACGATTATGACTGTAGCTGAGGAATTAAAGGCAGTTCCTACGATGGCACACTTGATTCGAGGAAGTTCAAGTTGTGCAGTAACGATGACTTGTCCTGATGGGTTCAATTTTAAGGTGAAGTTGATTCGCCCATTCAAACTAAAAGGAATGTGTGACAACTGCCAGATTGAGGCAACAGGAAAATGTAAAGAGTATGCCTATGGCCCTCGCCTCGAAGGTGGGCCGTCAGATATAAAAGTTCGTTCGTGTTTGTATAGGAGTGAAGAAGGTTATGTTCAGTCGGTCGGGACATACTTTGATCATCAGTTTGCCGTATCGCTCTGCTCAGAAATGTAGCTGTTTTGTTGGGCTAGACAAGAAGGATGTGATAAAACCACCTCCTTCTTTTTTTTTTATAATAATGTTATATTATAGCCTATGGAAATAGAAATTCGGGCAAAACTCTCGTCCCCTACACGGATAGTTAAACTATTAAAAAATAGTAGCAGAACGGTACTTGAGGGGACAAAGAAGGAAAAGGATCTGTATTTTAAACATCAATCCGACAAGGAACGGAAGCTGGTTCTTCGTATACGTAAAACTGCCACCGGAGATATTTTAACATTTAAGGCGAAGAGTAAAGGAGCAGATACTGCATGGCCAGATGTAGACATGCCACTGGGTCACGCAAAGACACTTGAAAAAATCCTTCGTGATTCTGACTATGAAGAAGTTGTGACTATAACAAAAGATCGCACTACTTTTCGTTGTGGAGCACTTGAGATAAATGTGGACCATATCAAAGAGCTCGGTTGGTTTATAGAGATTGAAGCACGAGGAAAGCAGAGTGAAAGAAAAAAGTTAGAAAAACAACTTAGTGATTTTTTAATTGAATTAGGAATTAGTAAAAATGATATTATCCGTCAGGGTTATGTACCTCTCGCACTTGCTGCGAGAAAGTAATTCAATTTATGTGAAAAGACGAAGGTGCTCTAATTCAAGATTATAATGAATATCTTTTTACTAAGTGTTACTGACAACCTACAGACTGAGTTGCGAAATAGTATCGCTGAGGAGCTTTCAAAAAGGGGTGGTACTGTCGCATACATCTCCTCTGAACCACAAGATGGTGATCTACAATACTACAAATCAACAATAGAAGACTATTCTCAGTTTGGAAGTGACATAAAAGTCGACTATTTTGACTTATCTGGTAATTTTTCAGACGAAGCATTGTTAAAACTTCTTGATTATGGAGCGATATATCTATCAGGAGGGAACACATATGTGTTCATGGATTCAGCAAAGAAGAGAAATATTTACCCAATTCTTAAAAAACATCTAGAGAATGGTGGCTTGCTAATCGGTGCGAGTGCTGGATCTATCATGATGACACCGACCATTGATTTAGCAGGCATCGGAGGAGACAAAAATACTCCTAATCTTAAAGACACTACAGGTTTTAATTTTGTTAATTTTGAATTTCACCCACACTTTAAAAATAACGAGGCTCCAGGTTGTCTATCTGAATACATGAAAGGGAAGGATTATGATTTGTATACTTGCGAAGACGGATCGGGGATACTCTATTCAAACGGAGAGATCACTTTATTTGGAGAGGTTTCAAAGTGCTCAGTTTAGCCCTTCCCAATAAGAATGAGAATTTAGTCTATGTATTTCAATAAACCCCACTAGTGTGACTGACTGAGAGGGGTTAGATTCTCAGCCCGGGCACAGGCATATGAGACAGACCGACGTCTGTAAAATAAGGGTTTTTTGAAGGTCGAAAACATGACCCCGCTAGTACTCGAACTTTTGTTATTTCGGCCATATTTTTCAGTGGTCTCGCTAGTTTAATCAAAAGGAAAATCATTTAGCTCGGTAGTGATATCCACGCAAAATATTGATATTTTTTGAATTTGGTTTTTCTTGGTATAGTTTAAAAATGAGCGATAATTCAATCATAGTTACCGATCTCTCTAAGACTTTTTCGTTCCCCGTTAAGGATCAAAAAGCAAGCTGGGTAAAGAATCTTTTTTCCCCCGAAAAAAGAGAAATCACTGCCGTAAAAAACGTTACTTTTTCAGTGCAAGCAGGGGAGAGAGTAGCTTTCATTGGGCCAAACGGAGCAGGGAAGTCTACGACCATCAAGATGCTCACGGGGATTCTTTTTCCCACAGCAGGCACGATGAGTGTTCTCGGACTCGACCCATCAAAGGACAGAAAGAAGCTCGCGTATCGCATTGGGACAGTCTTTGGACAGCGCTCACAGCTCCTGCCAAATCTCCCTGTCACCGATTCACTAGAATTTTTTGGTGTAATGTATGGCATGTCGGATGCTGACATAAAAGCTCGCGTAAATGAATTGGTAAAGCTGTTCGATCTCGGCGAGTTTATTGACCAGCCAGTGCGAAAGCTCTCCCTTGGTCAGCGTATGCGCGCAGAGGTGGCAACTGCACTCATACATCGCCCGGAGATTATTTTTCTTGACGAGCCTACAATTGGTCTTGATGTAGTAGCAAAGAAATCACTACGTGATCTTTTGATTAAGATAAACAAGGAGGAGAAGGTGACAATTTTCCTTACTTCACACGATGTTGGTGACATTGAGTCTCTTTGCGACAGAACTATCGTCATCAATCACGGCATGGTTATCAACGATATCCCAACCAATGAGTTATCACGTACTTTCGCTTACGAAAAATACATCGATTTGGTTCCCAAGACAAGCTTCAAGAATTTTCCCTCACTTCCCCCAGGGGCAACATATTTCTTGCAGAGTGCTGGAAAAATTACCGTTATCGTTGACATCAATAAACTAAGCGTTCAGGACTCCTTAAAAAAGCTCCTTGAGATTTTTAACGTTGATGACGTCGATGTGTATAACACAGAACTAGAGACTACTATCAGGCATATCTATGAAAGAGATTCGACTCGCTAAAAAAATATTTAAGACACTTGTAAAAGACCGTATGCAATACCCGGCTCGTCTTTTTGCTGACACGACCTCCATTGTCTCACGCTTTGGTATTTTGGTTATTTTGTATTTCTACGTCTTTAACCTAAAAGGAGGATCAATAAATGGCGCGACTTTTGCCATGGTGGCGTGGAGTATGTTTTTTTACTTTAGCTTTTCAACTCTTGGATTGAGCCGAATCTCTCGTATGATTATGCAGGATATTACATCCGGAAATATCGAAGTTCTACTTAGTAAGCCAATCCCGTATTTGCTTTACAGAGTATGGTGGCAAATAGGTCTTGGGATTTATCCATTCATTGTGGTGACAGTTCTCGGGGCCCTCGCAATTGCATTAATAATTGGTGTCCCCAAGACAATGACTATCCCATTATTCCTACCAACATTTGTCCTCACTTTTGTTGGGGCTATCGTCGTGTCGCTCCTTGTTTATGCAGTAGTTGGATTAATAGCATTCTGGATAGAGGACGTGCAGCCCGTCTACTGGATTGTGGATAAAGCAGTGATGATTCTCGGTGGTTCATACCTCCCAATAGCACTTTTCCCTGATTTTATGTACAAGATTGCAATGTATAGCCCTTTTGGGGCGTCTGTTTTTGTTACGCATACTGTTTATGAATCGTGGGCGACCGTCTGGTATAAATTGATTGGAATACAGATGGCATGGATTCTAGTGCTGGGCACCGTAATTTATTTCATGTTTTCCAAAGCCGTAAAAAATGTCTCCGTGAACGGAGGATAATATTATGATGCAAGAATTTAAATTTGTGCTCTATGCGATTAAGAAAAATATTCAAAGCAGTGCCGAACTGCGTACTAGCTTTTTGATGAACGTTATTGGGATGACAATCAACAACACCGCGTTCATTCTCTTGTGGGTATTTTTTGTAAAGTCTGTAGGAGTCATTGGAGGGTGGACCGCCGCAGACATCGTCGCGCTTCAAGGATTTACAGCGCTTTGTTTTGGTATTGTATTTTCCTTTGGGGCTGGACTCCGGAAACTTCCAGAGCAGGTAACAAACGGAACCTTTGATCGCTTTATGCTTTCCCCAAAGAACATTCTAGCGCGTGTATGCACTTCCTCTTTTGGTGTGTCAGGACTAGGCGACATAGTTTTTGGAATTGTATGTTTGGTTATATATGGTTTTCTCATACACGTCAATCTGCTACAGGTTTTACTGATTATCGTTCTTGTTGTGCTCAGCACAATGTTATTTTTTGCAGTTGCAGTGGCTTGCTACTCAGCAAGCTTCTACTTTGATGACGCGACATTCGTGGTGAGTGGGCTCTTTGAGTTATTTTTTACCCCGTCACTTTTCCACGGGGGAGCATTCCAGGGGGCGATGCGCGCGTTCTTTATGTTCGTAATTCCCGCGCTTCTTGTTGGTACTATTCCCGTAGAAATAGTAAAAAATCTGTCTATGGGTAAGCTCTCGATAGTCGCAATTTTTACTGCTTTCTGGTTCGTTCTCTCTATCAAAATATTTAACCATGCAATCCGCCGCTACGAAAGTTCTAATCTAATGACGTTTGGAGGATAAGCGCATAAGTATGATAAAGGAACCATATAAAACTATTCTTGTTACTGGCGGTGCTGGGTTCATTGGGTCACATATATGCATCGAGCTTCTTATAGAAGGTTATGAGATAGTTATTGTGGATAATCTTACCAACAGTAATGTGGAGGTAGTGGGGCGGATAGAACGCATTACGGGAAAGACGATTATTTTTTATAAAATTGATATTCGTGACCGTGAAGCATTGGAAAAGATTTTTACTGCACATAAAATTTACTCAGTAATCCATTGTGCTGGGTTGAAGTCGGTCGAAGAGACTTAGTAACTTGTGCTCACACAAAATCAGTCGAGCTTTGCTCGTCCTCGAATTGCCGCCTAATGTTGGTGGGAGATAGAGGGCTCGAACCTCTGACCTTCTCAGTGTAAATGAGTTGCTCTACCAACTGAGCTAATCTCCCAGATATTTAATTATTACAGTACTCCGCACAGTATACACAAAGTGACAACCTTTTGATTTCTACCAAAACAGCTAATCTCCCATATTTTTGAGGTTATTAAAAAGTTAATTACCCAAATGACTTCATGAACAAAATACCACAAACGGCGTTTATCTTCAATACCCTTGCGTTTTAGCCTTAAGAGCGTTAGGGTAATCATTATGCAAAAGCGTCTTGAGTGCCAGGTGTCTGGCCGCGTTCAGTTGGTGATGTTTCGCGATTTTGTGGCGCGTAATGCACGGTCACGCGGGATTACTGGAACCGTGCGAAATAATCCTGATGGTTCCGTTTTTGTAGTTGCAGAGGGGGAAGAAGTGAAACTTCGTGAACTCCTTGCCCTTATTCATAAAGGTCCGATACTCGCGCGCGTCGACACAGTGACAGAAAAATGGTCCGAGTCCTTGGGTAAATACAAAAATTTTGATATTCTCTACTAGTCGCACTTAAATCATGTCCAAGCAGCCAATTAAATGTGTCGGTATTATAATGGACGGCAATCGCCGATGGGCTCGCGCACACAACAAGCCTGTTTTTGAGGGACACAGCGAGGGATATAAAAAACTTCAAGAGACAATGAAGTGGGCGCGAGAGGCGGGTATTCCGCATGTGGCCGCGTACGCGTTTTCTGCAGAAAATTGGCAGCGAAGCGAAGAAGAGGTTGGCTACCTAATGAAACTTTTTCGTTTTATTCTCGAGAATGAAACAAAAAAAATGGTCGATGAGCATGTGCGCGTGTGTTTCGTGGGAGACCGCTCACTCTTTGCAGATGATATTCAAAAGGCAATGGTGAAAATGGAAAGAGAAACCGCAAAAGATTTTAACATTACGCTCCACCTCGGAATGTCGTACGGTGGGCGGGCGGAAATCCTTGCGGCAACAAACATGCTCCTTGCCGAAAAAAGAGAATCTGTCACCGAGGAAGAATTTTCGAAAAAACTTTGGTCGTACCCGATGCCTGATCCGGACATCATTATTCGCACCGGCGGAGAACAGCGCCTTTCGGGGTTTCTCCCGTGGCAGTCGGTCTATAGCGAGCTCTTTTTTGTGGACTCATGGTGGCCGGAGTTTCAACAGGAAGAGTTTGTAAAGATTATCGAAAAATTTAACGCGCGCGAGCGACGCATGGGAAAATAATTTTTTACTATGACAACCGACATATCAATTTTGTACGAAGATGATGAGGTGCTCGCCATCAACAAGCCTGCGGGTCTTGTGGTGCATTCCGACGGGCGCACAAAAGAACCAACGCTCGCTGACTTTCTACTTGAAAGAAATCCCGACATTCGTGGCGTAGGGGAAACAATAGAGCTCACGAAAGGCGGAGTTATTGAAAAATGGGGTATTGTGCACCGTATCGACCGTGATACATCCGGAGTGATCCTTGTAGCAAAAACACAAGCATCATTTTTAAATTTGAAATCGCAGTTTCAGGCGCGTACAATTAAAAAATCTTACCGCGCCATCGCGCATGGATTTTTCAAAGAGCCTGCTGGCACCATCGACAAACCCATTGGTCGTTCTACTAGTGATTTTCGCAAATGGTCAGCCGAGTATGGCGCGCGCGGTGACCTGCGCGAAGCGGTGACTAACTACCGAGTACTTGGAAGGGGCCAAGCCCTTGAATCAGCTGATTCAGATGCAGAAGGCATAAAACTTTCATATCTTGAAGTATCTCCACGCACGGGTCGTACCCATCAGATTCGCGTGCATTTGAAAGCAGTCGGACACCCTATTCTTTGCGACAAACTTTATGCGCCAAAGTCTCCATGCGTGCTTGGCTTTGGACGCACCGCGCTCCACGCTTTTTCAGTAGTGTTTAAGGGTTTGGATGGCGTGGAACACAAGGTTGAAGCCACGCTCCCAGAGGATTTTTCCCATGCTATTGCAGAACTAGGCTTGCCGTGCTAGAGTATCGGATACTTAAAGAGAGAAAGAATATGTCCACAACAACGATACAAATGAGCCCAGTAGCGGTAGCAAGTCGCAAGAATTTGCCTATTCGCGCTGGAGCAACGGTCAAAGTCCACCTCAAAATTGAAGAAAAAGGAAAGACTCGCATGCAGGTTTTTGAAGGGCTCGTACTTGCTGTAAAAGGTGGAACTGGCAACGGCGCGATGTTTACTGTTCGCAAAGTTGCGTCTGGCGTCGGTGTTGAAAAAATTTTCCCACTCTATTCACCATCAATCGACAAGATTGAAATTGTGCGTCAGTCGGAAGTTTCCCGCGCAAAACTTTATTTCGTTCGTAAAAAAGTTGCGCGCGATGTAAAACGCAAAATGCGCAATACGCGGAGCGGTGTAACGGTCCCTATGCAGGAAGAGGAAGTTGCTGAAGAAATTACGGCAGAAAAGATGCTCGCGTAGAAGTTTTCAGAAATTGCAAAAATCTATCTGTTGGGGTATGCTCTTAAAGTCTTTCTTTTAAGCAATCACGCGCAGGTGGCGAAATTGGTAGACGCACTACCTTGAGGTGGTAGCACCCGCAAGGGTATGGAGGTTCAAGTCCTCTCCTGCGCACCAAGTAAAAAACCGAACAAAATTGTTCGGTTTTTTACTTGGTGCTCTAATTCTACAGTTTGCTCGAACTTTTTTCG
>ERZ1292625.1760-Hain-H41-01um-R1-1760-length-23317-cov-12_pt2 | contig 21024 bp, 23 predicted proteins | sample MGYA00564400_ERZ1292625 | MGnify/ENA primary metagenome ERZ1292625 (study PRJEB36523, sample SAMEA6512639) | groundwater metagenome | collected 2019-01-08 | study: AquaDiva: Metagenomics assemblies of 32 groundwater samples
TGTTCACTCAGACTAAAACATTGGTTTGTTGATTGTTGAATTATAACGCTGTATGCCTGCAATAATTTCTAACTTTGCTGTTTCAGTTCCATCCCATCCTTGTATTTTCACCCATTTTCCTTCCTCCAAATCTTTATAGTGTGCAAAAAAATGAGCAATTTGAGACCGAACAAGTTGAGGCAGATCTTCACAAGATTGAATATCCTGATAAAGATTACATAATTTGTTAATAGGCACGGCCAATAATTTGGCATCTTCTCCCGCTTCATCTGACATCTTTAGCATGCCAAGTGGCCGGCAACGAACCACAACTCCTGTTATTAGTGGTACCGGCGAGATTACCAAGACATCAACAGGATCGCCATCATTGGACAAGGTGTGCGGGATATAACCATAGTTACATGGATAATGCATACAAGTTGACATGAATCGATCAACAAACATTGCGCCTGTTTCTTTATCAACTTCGTATTTAATGGGGTCAGCATTCATTGGGATTTCAATAATGACGTTGAAGTCATTTGGGATATCTACTCCCGAACCAACACGATCAAGATTCATATTTCCTCCCAATGAATTATACTAATCACATTATAGATCACTTCAATTAGCTTCTCTTTTTAGAATAGTATTTTGAGCGACCGATAATGTATCTGGATAATCTTTGCTATAGTGTAAGCCCCGGCTTTCATGTCGCAGCATTGCGCTACGTACAATTAAATCAGCGCTATCAACAAGATTACGTAATTCTAATAAATCACTGGTCACTCGAAAGTTTATATAGTATTCGTTGATTTCTTCGCGTAATAGCTCGATTCTACGTTGAGCGCGTTGTAATCGCTTCGTTGTGCGAACAATACCGACATAACTCCACATGAAACGCCGTAATTCATCCCAATTATGTGAAATAACAATTTCTTCATCGGCATCCGTAACGCGACTCTCATCCCACTCAGGCAATTCTGGTAATGATTGAATGGGCTGATTGGCGATATCATTTCCTGCAGCTTGGGCGAGTACTAAACATTCAAGCAGAGAATTACTTGCCAATCGATTAGCGCCATGCAGTCCAGTGTGAGCTGTCTCTCCTATGGCATATAGATTATTTAAGTCAGTTCTGCCATGTTTATCTGTGACTATGCCCCCACAAGTATAGTGTGCTGCAGGGACAACAGGAATCGGCTCTTTAGTAATATCGATTCCCAATTCTAAACATCGAGTATAAATAGTTGGAAAATGTTTTTTTAAGAAATCAGCTGGTTTATGGGATATATCTAAATAAACACAATCCAATCCTCTTTTTTTCATTTCAAAATCAATGGCACGGGCAACAATATCGCGGGGCGCAAGTTCAGCACGTTGATCGTGCCAGGGCATAAAGCGATCTCCATTGGGTAGTTTCAATAAACCACCTTCACCACGGACTGCTTCACTGATTAAAAATGATTTTGCATGAGGATGATAAAGGCAGGTTGGGTGGAATTGGATAAATTCCATATTGGCTATTCGGCAGCCCGCTCGCCAGCCCATAGCAATTCCATCACCGGTAGCCGTATCTGGATTGGTAGTGTAGAGATAAACTTTACTGGCTCCACCGGTTGCTAGCACAGTGTTTTGTGCTGTAAATGTATGTACTTTATCGTGCTTCTTATCGAGTACATAAGCACCAAAGCATCGCTTATGTTGTGAATTCATATGACCTGATAGCTTATCGCTGGTAATCAGATCAATAGCTATATGATGCTCTAATATGCAAATGTTATGGTGAGTCCTGATTTTCTCAATGAGGGCTTGTTGCACAGCTTTACCTGTTGCATCACCACTATGAATAATTCGTCGAACGCTATGGCCACCTTCTTGAGCAAGATGATAACCGGTTTCATTGCCCTGATCACTGGTAAAAATAACGCCTTGATCTATTAGCCAGTGTATTGCTTGTGGTGCGTTCTCAGCAATATATTGAGTAATCTCCTCATCGCACAGACCAGCGCCAGCAATTAGAGTATCTTGAACATGTTTTAATGGCGAATCATCGTTGGATAATGCTGCTGCGATACCTCCTTGTGCCCATGAGCTGGCGCCTGAATTAGCTGTTTGTTTCGTTACGATACAAACTTTTTTATATTGAGCCAAGTGCAACGCGAGCGTGAATCCAGCCAAACCGCTGCCGATAATAAGTGTATCAAAATAGTTATTAGCCATTAAGTTGGATTGGATTTTCATTGATTAAAGCGTTAAATGATAACAGACTCAATATACTTCATGCGGTATAACTAAATAGTGAACTAATTAACAGGGTTAATTGTCTCTATGTTGAAGTTCGATTCCCGAGATTTAGTTGAATAGATATACTTGTTCTGCTATGGATTATGCTACATTTGGTAGAACAAGAATAAAATTACAAATTCATTTAAAATGCTCAGGGATTAGGTAGTGTATGAGTGATCGGGAAGTCGATCAGCAACTGGTAGAACGAGTCCAGGGTGGGGATAAGCATGCGTTTGATTTGCTGGTTATCAAATATCAGCGTAAGTTGGCTCGCTTATTATCGCATTTTATACGTGACTCAGCTGAAGTTGAAGATGTGACTCAGGAAGCTTTTATTAAAGCGTATAGGGCATTGCCTTCATTTCGCGGAGATAGCGCTTTTTATACATGGTTATATCGAATTGGTATAAATACTGCCAAGAATTTTCTGGTGTCTCAGGGACGCAAGGTACCGACACTACAAGAATTTGATAATGAGGATGCTGAGAATTTTGAGGACGGTGGTTTATTAAAGGAAATGAATACGCCCGAAAGTGAACTGATGAGCAAACAAATTGCTCAAACAGTTAATCAGACACTTGATTCATTACCGGAAGAATTACGTACTGCAATAACTTTAAGAGAAATTGATGGACTAAGTTATGAAGAAATTGCAAATATTATGAGTTGCCCTATAGGGACTGTACGTTCGCGCATATTTCGCGCGCGTGAAGCGATATCTGAAGAACTGCGCCCTTTGTTAGGGACTAGTAAAGACAAGAGGTGGTAAGGTGAAAAGTAAAATATCAGCATTAATGGATAGTGAGCTTGATGAACATGAAGTTTCAAATATTATTGAGGCGCTCGGAAAAAATGATGATTTGCGGGAGGAATGGAAAACATATCATCTCATTGGCGATACACTGCGGCGATCATCTCGATTATCAATGAATATGTCCTCCAGTGTGAACCAGAAATTAAAAATCGAGCCTACTATACTTTCTCCCAATCCACCCAATATAGCCAAGAAACTGAAACGCAAGATATTTGCTTTTTCAATGGCAGCTTCTGTGGTAGCGATGGTTTCATCATGGTTGATAATGCACAACAACACATATGAACTCCAACAGACGTTAGTTGCCACTAAACATCCAAATCGTGATAATCATTTAACAGTAACGCCTATGATGGTTTCATCACCAGCATCAGTACGTAATTATCCACACCCGCCGGTTGAAATTAATAATTATCTATTTGTACATAGAGAATTCTCTCCAGGGATTACAATGCGAGGACAGATTACTAATGTACATGACGTATCCGAATATCATGAAAGATATGGTAGATGATTAGCCGCAAAACAATCACACTGGCCCTTTTGTTAACATTTTGTTTTCAAATAGCACTAGCACAAGAATTACCCCGTTCATCCCAAAGTGCGCTTGATTGGCTAAAAAAAATGGCCGATGCACCGCGCCAGCACAATTACTCCGGAACTTTTATTTACTATGCTGATGGACATATGGAAACATCGCGCATATTTCATAAAACTGATCAAAGTGGGGAACATGAAAAAATTGAGGTTTTAGATGGAATTTCACGCATAGTTTTTCGTAATAATGATGAATTGAAATGCTATCTACCTGATAGTAAGAAGATATATACTGAGAAGCGCTGGTTTCGCAAATTCTTCCCCGATCTTCTGTCACAACCATTTGATGGCATTGATGACAATTATTTTGTTAAAGAAACCAAACGTGAACGGGTGTCCGGTCATGAGTGTCAGGTTTTATCACTGATACCGAGAGATACCCTACGCTATGCCCATCAATTCTGGATTGATATTGAAACAGGCCTATTACTAAAAGTTGCAGTAATGGATGGTGATGAAATCATTGAGCAATTTGCATTTGCGCAGCTGGAAATTGACGGAGAGATTCATTCCGATCTGCTAAAACCTGATCAATCGGTTATCACGAAAGAATGGAAAATAACTGATCTGGTTACATCAATTCTAGAAGAGGGAGAATTAAAGTGGCAAGTTAAAAATCTGCCATATGGCTTCAAGAAGTTAATTGAAATGAAACGTAATTTAACCGATAAATCCATATTGGTAGATCATATTGCCTTATCAGACGGCCTTGCAACAGTTTCTATTTTTATAGAGCCTATCATTAAGGACATGCCGGCACCGGTGCCGGGTTTTTTTACAAGTCGTGGTGCAATTAATATTTACGTCCGCACACTGGGTGATAATAAAATAACAACTGTTGGTGAAGTACCATTGGAAACTATAAAATTAATAGGCGATTCTGTTTCTAAACAAGATTAAACTCTGGTAAGTAAAGATTTAATTTATTGCCCTTACATTTTTTACAATGGTAAGTGACTGAATATAAAAGTATATCTTGTGCCAGCGTATTATTCGAGACGTGCCACCATAACACAGAGTAGCCTTAAATCAATCAAATCCCCTGTTTTTACAAATTTACCTGCAATGAATAATTAGAGGGATTGAGTGTTTTCTCAGATTGATCTATTAAATAACATGAATAAAACGTTAATTATTGATACTGGCTTATAGTAAGGACAAGAATCATGCCTCAATTTATATTAATCTCACTTTTCTTATTTTCATCAACAGCATTTGCACAAACCAACGAATTGCCCGACTTTACCGGGCTTGTCGAAAAACATGGAGCAGCTGTGGTAAATATCAGCGCTACACAAACTTCAAATACACTGAATAATCATATTTTCCCTGAAATGCCCGGTATTCCTGAGAATTCACCTTTTTATGATTTTTTTAAGCGACACATGCAGCCATTTCCAGCGCCGAGAAAATCTGAACCCAAATCATTAGGATCAGGTTTTATTATTAGTTCAGATGGCTATATTTTAACAAATGCTCATGTTGTCGAAACTGCTGATGAGATTACAGTAAAGCTTAATGACAAACGTGAATTTGTGGCAGAAGTTATTGGCACTGATCAAAAAACAGATATTGCATTAATCAAAATAAATGCGACTGAATTGCCAAAAGTCACACAAGGAAATCCAGAGAATCTCAGAGTAGGGGAATGGGTTATTGCAATCGGTTCACCTTTCGGTTTTGAACACAGTGTTACTGCAGGAATAGTAAGTGCGAAAGGGCGTTCTTTGGCGCAGGAAAATTATGTGCCATTTATTCAAACTGACGTGGCGATTAATCCTGGAAATTCTGGTGGGCCGTTATTTAATATGAAAGGAGAGGTGGTAGGCATTAACTCTCAGATCTACAGTCAGACCGGCGGATTTATGGGACTATCATTTGCCATACCTATCAATGTAGCTACTGAAATTGCTGGCCAATTAAAAGTCAGTGGCAAAGTAAGCCGTGGGAGAATTGGCGTAATGATTCAGGAAGTAACCAAAGAACTAGCGGAATCCTTTGGTTTGTCTGACAGTAAGGGCGCGTTGGTAGTCTCAGTTGAAAAGAGCAGCCCTGCTGATCTGGCAGGAATTAAAGCGCGCGATATCATATTGCAGTTTGATGAAAAAGAAGTCACGACATCTTCTGATTTACCACGTATAGTCGGTAATACAAAACCAGGCTCAACGGTATCTGTCCAGGTCTGGAGAAATAGTTCTTTCAAAACCGTTAAAATCGAGGTTGGAGAAACACATTCGGATGAAGCAACAGACAGCCGCAAATCTAGGCAAAACAAGAAGCCAGACACCTCAAATCGTCTTGGATTGGCATTAAATGAAATAACAGCCGAACAGAAAAAACAGTTGGATATTACGGGTGGATTATTAGTAGAAGATGTACAACCCAATGGCATCGCCAGTCGTTCAGGAATACGCATTGGAGATATCATTCTCGGATTCAATAGTACAGATGTCAAGAATGTTGATCAGTTTAATCAGTTACTTAATCAAACCAAGAGCGGAAAAAATATCGCTTTACTGATTAAAAGGGGAGATCTCACCACTTTCATCACTATGAAAATTACTGATGATGACAAAAATTAATCAAAATACATTAACCTTGAGCCATACAAAAGGGCTGATTGTATATAGCCGTGAAACATGTCATCTTTGTCAGGACATGATACTTGCGCTGAAAAATTTACAACAGCAAGTGTCTTTTGACTTTCAAGTGATTGATATCGACACAAGCTCTGACCTGATCACATTGTATGGAGAAAGAATTCCGGTATTAATGTCTCCTATGGATAATCAAGAGATCTGTCATTATTTTCTGGATTTGACAGCTTTAGATGATTATCTTTCTAAACTTCGTTAGAATGCTGCCTCCTTTAATGCCAGTTCAATATTTTAGTTTCTGATCTGGCCTTGTAAAAGTATTTACTATATTCATATCCTGATGCAGCATATTCGTAATTTCTCTATTATTGCCCACATTGATCATGGCAAATCAACATTGGCAGATCGCATTATCCATTTGTGTGGTGGTCTATCCGATCGTGAAATGGAAGCACAAGTACTTGATTCCATGGATCTGGAGCGAGAAAGGGGTATTACCATCAAAGCACAAACTGCCGCATTACAATATAAAGCAAGAAATGGTGAAACTTACTTATTAAATTTGATTGATACACCGGGACATGTTGATTTTTCATATGAAGTCTCTCGCTCTCTGGCCGCCTGCGAGGGCGCACTTTTAGTTGTTGATGCATCCCAAGGCGTTGAAGCACAAACTGTAGCAAATTGTTATACCGCTATTGAGCAAGGTGTTGAGGTTATTCCGGTTTTAAACAAGATTGATTTACCCGCTGCAGATCCTGAGCGCGTTATTAGCAATATCGAAGAAGTAATTGGAATAGATGCACACGATGCCGTAAAGGTCAGTGCGAAAACAGGAGAGGGTGTTGAAGATGTTCTGGAAGCGTTGATTTCAAAAATTCCTGCACCTAAAGGGGATCCGGATGCGCCACTGAAAGCGCTTATTATCGATTCGTGGTTTGATAATTATGTGGGCGTCGTTATATTAGTACGAGTAATGGATGGAACCATCAAACCTGGGGATCAAATTTTATTGATGGCTAGTAAGGCGGTACAACTATGTGAGCAGGTGGGTGTGTTTGTGCCTAAATCCGTGAATCGTGGTTCTCTTAGTGCAGGTGAAGTAGGATTCATCATTTCGGGTATCAAAGAACTGGATGCCGCAAAAGTAGGGGATACTGTAACGCTGGTTAACCATCCGGCTGAAACGCCATTACAAGGTTTCAAGGAGATAAAGCCGCAAGTATTTGCTGGTTTATACCCCATCGAATCAAATCAATACGATGCTTTACGTTCTGCTTTGGAAAAATTAAAGCTGAATGATTCGTCACTGCATTTTGAACCGGAAGTATCTCAGGCACTGGGCTTCGGATTTCGCTGCGGTTTTCTTGGATTGCTGCACATGGATATTGTGCAAGAGCGATTAGAAAGAGAATATGGTATGGATTTGATCACTACTGCACCTACAGTGATTTATCAAATACTTATGCGTGATGGCACAATCATTGAAATTGAAAATCCATCTAAAATCCCAGATCTTTCTAAAATTGCCGAGATTCGTGAACCTATTATCACTTCAACAATTTTAGTGCCTGAAGAATATGTTGGAGCAGTTATTACCTTATGCGTGAGCAAGCGTGGTAATCAAACAAATATGCAATATCTGGGTAAACAGGTAATGCTTACTTACGAAATGCCGTTAAACGAAGTTGTTATGGATTTCTTTGATCGGCTGAAATCAACCAGTCGAGGTTATGCTTCATTGGATTATGAATTTAAGGAATTTCGTGCATCTGATTTAGTGAAACTGGATATATTGATTAACGGCGATAAGGTAGATGCCTTGTCCTTAATTATTCATAGAAGTAACAGTCAATATCGAGGCCGCGAGTTGGTACAGAAAATGCGCCAATTGATTCCTCGGCAAATGTTTGATATTGCCGTACAGGCCGCTATTGGCGCACATATCATAGCAAGAGAGAGTGTTAAAGCATTACGCAAGAATGTGCTAGCAAAATGTTATGGTGGTGATATAACACGTAAACGAAAGCTGCTGGAGAAACAAAAAGCAGGCAAAAAGAGAATGAAACGAGTTGGTAATGTAGAAATTCCGCAAGAGGCATTCTTGGCGATTTTACAGGTTGATAATAAATAATGATCAGTAAAAATAAAACTCATTCAGATGAATGTGAAACAAACTTGAGTAAATGTAATGAACTACAAATTAGTTTTAGCTCACCACTTAGGGAAATAATATGAATTTTCCTTTGATTTTATTTGTACTACTGGTCATTACTGGCAGCATTTGGCTATTGGATTATTTTCTATGGAAGAATAAACGTGCCCCAGAGGAAAATGAGCCTTGGTGGATAGAGTATCCTAAAAGTTTTTTTCCTATTATTTTAATAGTTTTCAGCCTGCGATCTTTTGTGATTGAGCCATTCAAAATACCATCTGGCTCGATGATACCGACATTATTAGTGGGTGATTTTATTCTGGTAAACAAATATACCTATGGTATCAGGCTCCCGGTCATCAACAAGAAAATAATAGAAATGAATGAACCAAAACGTGGTGATGTGTTGGTATTTCGTTATCCAGAAGACCCTTCAATTGACTATATTAAACGGGTCATTGGATTACCCGGTGACACGATTACTTATCATAATAAGCAACTAATTATTAACGGTGAAGTAATAAAGATGCAATACGAAGGCGATTATAAGTACGTCGAATCAGGGTTTGGATATATCTATTCAGATCACTTCTCTGAATATCTGAATGAAGAAAACCATTCAATTCTGATTAATCAGGATATTGCCGGAATACAATATTCAAATGTAAGACAATTCGAATTCAGAGAGAATTGTAAGTACCGCCGCACAGGATTTACCTGTGAGGTACCGGCAAGTAATTACTTCACATTGGGTGATAATCGTGACAGTAGCAGTGATAGTCGTTATTGGGGTTTTGTTCCAGAAGAAAATATCGTTGGTAAGGCTTTTATGATTTGGTGGAATTTTGGAGATTTTAGCCGTATTGGATTATCTATCAAATAATTAGCTTTTCTAGGAAGGGGCTATGTATCGCATGACAATACAAAAACAAAAAGGCATTAGTTTGTCTAGCTTATTAATATGGTCATTGATACTGATTCTGGGTGCAATTTTTGGTATGAAGCTTGTACCAGCTTATATTGAACATGCTGCAATCAAGAAGCACTTAACAGCAATAGTACAAGACACCAATCTGCAGAATGCAGATCCGAATCAAATACGATTAACATTTAATAAACGCGCCCAGGTTGATAACATTAAAACGATCAGTGGACAGGACATTAAAATCAACAGGGAAAATGGTCGTACTATTTTGAGTACAAAATACACAACAAAAATACCGCTTGCCTCGAATGTATCTCTGAGCATTGATTTTGAAGCCACAACGGATTGATATGTAACACGATGATAAATGGAGACTTGCAAAACAATAACAAATTATTACTTGACACATTCTGTAAGCGGCTAGGGTATTCTTTTATTCAACCCGAGTTACTGCGAGAAGCGCTCACCCATCGAAGCCATAGTGCGTCACATAATGAACGTCTTGAATTTTTAGGTGACGCCGTATTGAATTGCGCGATTGCCGGATTAATTTATAAATGTTTCCCGGATTTGCCTGAAGGTCATCTATCTCGACTTCGCGCCAATTTTGTTAATCAACAAGCATTATCCGATTTAGCGCTTAGCCTGCAGATGGATAAATTGATAAGATTAGGGGAAGGTGAATTAAAAAGTGGCGGTTGTCATCGTCCTTCTATCCTTGCGGATGCTCTCGAAGCTGTATTGGGGGCGATTTATTTGGATAGTAATTACGTTCAGGCTGAAACTGTCATTAGGACACTCTATTTACCTATGATGGAAAGTATAGACCTTAAAACACAAGGCAAAGACCCCAAAACCCTACTGCAGGAATTTCTGCAAAGTCAAAAATTAGCATTACCTGAATACATTGTAGTCACAACAACCGGCAAAGCGCACAAGCAAAAATTTAAAGTGGAATGCGTAATACCTACATTTAATATTCGGACTTTAGGTGAAGGGACAAGCCGCCGTAGCGCAGAACAAGCAGCGGCAAAATTGGCTTATGAAGAAGCTTGTTTACACCACTAATACCTACAAAATGATAACGCTATGTTTTTAAAAGATGCCTTAATATCCATGATCTGTCAGAATGGTCATTGATACCAATTTCCGTACTGGATATATTGCAATTATCGGTCGTCCAAATGTTGGTAAATCAACGTTATTGAATAAGCTGCTCCAACAAAAGATTAGTATCACATCCAAAAAAGCACAAACAACCCGCTTCCGAATTAATGGTATTTTGACAGATCAACAAACACAATTTATCTTTGTTGATACCCCCGGTTTTCAAACGCAATATACTAACCGCCTAAATACTGCAATGAACCGAGTGGTAACGCAGAGCATGCAGGATGTGGATGTTATTTTATTTGTCATTGAAGCCATGCATTTTGATCAACGTGATCTTACCGTACTAAAAATTCTGCCTAAAAATGTTCCGGTTATTCTAGTTATCAATAAAATTGATACTTTAACTGATAAAAATCAGTTGCTTCCATTCTTAAATGATATGGCAAAAGCATTCGAGTTTGCGACTATGATACCCGTTAGCGCTATGCATAAAATTCAATTACCAGAGTTACTCAATACAATCCGCACCTATTTGCCGGTTGATCAACCTTTATATGATAAAGATGAAATAACTGATCGGAGTGAACGTTTTATCGCGGGTGAATTTATACGTGAAAAATTGTTCCGCTTAATTGGTGATGAAATTCCATATTCAACAAGTGTAGTGGTCGATCAGTTTAAACAAGAAGATAATTTGCGCAAAATTTATGCCACAATTCTTGTTGAAAAATCGAATCAGAAAGCGATTATTATTGGCAAAAAGGGTGAAAAACTAAAACTAATAGCTAGCCAGGCACGTAAAGATATGGAATTGTTTTTTGGAGAGAAAGTATATCTAGAAATCTGGGTAAAAGTTAAAAGTGGCTGGGCTGATAATGAAAGTGTATTAAGAAATCTTGGATATGAATAATTTATTAGTTCAAATTTCGATTTATTCTTGATGGCATCTGGGAAACTCAAATTATGATTGAATTAGGTGTCAATATTGATCATGTGGCAACATTAAGGCAAGCCCGGGGTACAAAATACCCGGATCCTATTGAAGCTGCATTGATTGCTGAGTCTGCCGGAGCTGACGCGATAACATTACATTTGCGCGAAGATCGCCGTCATATTCAAGATAGGGATGTTGAAACCTTACGTGATCAATTAAAAACACGAATGAATCTTGAAAGTGCTGTAACCGATGAAATGATTAATATTGCGCTCAGAATAAAGCCACATGATATCTGTCTAGTACCTGAGAGACGTGAGGAATTAACGACAGAAGGCGGACTTGATGTCATAAAACACTTTGAACAAGTCAAGCGCGTATGCCAGAAATTAGGGGAAACGGGAATACGCGTTTCGTTATTCATTAATGCCGACCCAGAACAGATAGATGCCGCAGCGCGCGCAGGTGCGCCGGTTATCGAAATTCATACCGGAAGTTATGCTGATGCACTCACACCTGAAGAACAAGAAAGACAATTCACTGAGGTAAAGAAAGCTGTTGCCATTGGTATTGATCTTGGATTAAGAATCAATGCTGGACATGGTTTACATTATAAGAATGTCCAATCAATCGCTGCAATACCTGAAATTTCCGAGTTGAATATCGGTCATGCAATTGTTGCCAGAGCTATTTTTGTTGGATTTAAACAAGCGGTACAAGAAATGAAACGGTTAATGCTTGAGGCACGTTAATGATCTATGGTATTGGAACGGATATTGTAGAATCGTCACGCATTGCACAATCTTTGAATCGTTTTGGAGAGCGATTTGCGCGACGCATATTAACCGACAGCGAATGGTCAGAATATAATCTAAGCGGTAAACCAATTCTGTTCTTGGCTAGCCGCTTTGCTGCCAAAGAAGCTCTTTCCAAAGCAATGGGTACCGGTTTACGTCATCCAGTCAATTTAACTTATATTACAATCGCCCATGATCATCTAGGAAAACCATATTTTGAATTTCATCCTGATCTCAGTCAATTGATCAATGACAAGGGTATTACACAGCACCACCTTTCCATTAGTGATGAAATAAATATGGCTTGTGCCTTTGTCATATTGGAGAAATAATCATGTCGCTTGGGCCAGTTATGCTCGATATCGCAGGTACGCAACTGACCGAGGAAGACAAAAAAAGATTGCTACACCCGCTTACAGGCGGGATCATACTCTTCTCGCGAAATTATTCCAACCATCGTCAATTGACTGAACTTACGCACGAGATTCATGCTTTACGAAACCCACATTTATTAATTGCAGTTGATCATGAAGGCGGTCGTGTTCAGCGCTTTCAAAAAGATTTTACAAAGTTACCTGCCATGCGTGAATTGGGAAGAATATGGGATAAACAACCAACTCGCGCACGTCATCTCGCAAAACAGGTTGGTTACGTATTAGCTGCAGAACTCAATGCTTGCGGTGTGGATTTTAGTTTTACTCCTGTACTTGATATTGATCATGGCCAAAGTTGTGTTATCGGCGACCGTGCTTTCCATCACAATCCAAATGTCATTTCAGAACTTGCGCATAATCTGATGCTCGGCTTAAAAAAAGGTGGTATGTTGGCGGTAGGAAAGCATTTCCCGGGCCATGGTTATATTCAAGCTGATTCACATTTACAGATATCAATTGATCAGCGCCGATACACCGATATTGAAATGAACGATCTAGTTCCATTTCAACAAATGATCAATTATGGATTACCTGGAATAATGCCGGCACATGTTATTTATCCAAAAGTTGATCAACACCCGGCAGGTTTTTCTAATATTTGGTTACAAAAAATTTTACGTACAGAATTGCAATTTGAAGGTTGTATTTTCAGTGATGATCTAAGTATGCAAGGCGCTGCTGATTATCTCGAATCTATCGTCATGCGCGCACAAGCTGCACTCCATGCAGGCTGTGACATGATATTGATTTGTAATAATCTCAAAGGAGTTGATGAGGTTTTAAATAAACTGTACTGGGAAATGTCAGCTACAAGTCTTTCCCGCCTGGCTCGAATGCATGCGAGAGATAACTTTGAATCTATGACAAAATTACGTGAGAATGGCGATTATATACGGGCAGTTAGAGAAATCAGTATTATTGGGTGTGAGACTGGCGATCTCCCATTACAATAGATTTTGTTGTTTCTACTAAAGAAGAATTTGATTGATATGTGTTAAAAATCACATCAATTACACTTGTTACAGTGTAATCTATTATCGATTAATATTTACTATCTAATAAAAAGAATACAGATAATTCATAGTTATATTGAACAAAGTTTATATTTTAGATTTTATTTTGTTTAAAACATATTGAAATAAAACATGAATGGCACAAAAGATAGAATTATGATTAATTAATACTCAACGAAGGAGTTTTTATGTCAAATATAGCAGGTAAGGCTTACGCCATGAATGTTGTTACTCCGATACGCTGGTATATGGTATGGATCAACCGGCTCATCTTCAAAATTGCTCTCAGCAGACCTTCTACACTCAAAGGTTTGATCACATTATCGCTGATTCATTATGCACGGTGGGTGATTATTCCAAAAGATGGATTTCCTCATCTCCATCCTAGCCAGCCCAAAGAAAATCTCCATTATTCTTATATGCTATTTTTCAGCAATTTTAATGGCAGTTGGGATCAATATGTAGATTCATTTACCTTTGCAATCCCGTCAGGTTTAGATTTATTCTGGAAGTGGAATATTCGATACCCTAAATCTGTACCATTAACACCTTTCCATGATTATATTAAATATAATCAGATTGATACCGCGCATTACTACAGCGCTTATCCAATGGCGGCTTCCAATGATGTGAAATCAGCCAAAATAGTTAAGAAGGCACTGATTGATTTTAAATCTGCCTCCATTGAAAAAAATCCTGATGAATTTCTAATCGATTATAACAATCTGTTAAATGAACTTCAGCTGGAGTTTGGTGAAATGAGGCCGACTCCAATTGTAAGCTTATCAGCCGATGCTGTTAAGCAACGCTACTTGCAATCGCAAAGCCACCATTACATTTAATTTACAAGGAAACCCAAAATGGCTACTAAAAGTGGTAATGCAACAGCACTGACCGTTTTATCGCCCATTAAGAATGGCACTATGGGCGAAATTTCATATGCCGACATTACACGTGAGCGTTGCTTACGATTGCCTATTCATGAGAATAGCCCATTGGCAAAAGTACCGAATACTTATTTAGCACGGCTGTTCATTTTGGATGATGTATTTTATGAGTCATTGCCTGGCAGTGATTCTGTTTTTAATTTTTCAGATATTTTTTCGTTCTTTTCGGATCAGGCACGTAGAGATGCCTTGCCAAAAATAGATCATTTGAAATCAAAATACCTTGTATTTTCAAGTAATTTCCATGGAGATCTGAACGAATATCTGGCAGGAATGTGGGAAAACTGGACATACAACGATCAAGGCATACAACACGATGTTCGGTACATTTGGGAGCATTGTGTTGCCTTTGATGAGGTCACCGACTGTAACAGCTTTATCAGTTATATAAAAAGATGCCAGCTTGATGCCAGTTTATTCTTTAATGGTTCAACTGATGATTCATTACAAGAACAATTAAAAGCACTTTATTTAAAACAGGAATTTACAAAATTTGTTACTACCCACCAAGGTAAAAGTGCAATTGAGATTCAACAAGCTTTTAAACGCTTTATTGAACGCGTACAACCAGAAAATCTAAGCGGCCCATCATGGATACCTGGACAATCAAACCCATAATAGTCTTCTGTTTAGAATTATAAATTAGCCAACGAAAGTGAGAGCTTGATCATGACAAAGAATTTAGACTTAACAGATATTCAAGGCAATATTGTTAAAGCGTATGGTGCTTATAATTTTCATAAGGCACGGTATTTATTTATGCGTATTGACAATGGCGACAAAGGAAGAAAATTTGTTGGAACAATAACAACCAAAGTAACTACTGCTGTACATTGGACTAAAGATGATGCAAGCACAGGTGTTGCCAAACCATTAGTTACTACAAATATTGCTTTTACTTATTCCGGTTTAAAAGCATTAGAGTTACCCAGAGCTTCATTAAAGGGGTTTCCAGAAGACTTTGTCATGGGAATGAGGGAACGTAAGGATATATTGGGCGATGATGGCCCAAGTGATCCCAAACATTGGGACAAAATATGGCAAGAAACGGTACATATTTGGATTTCAATCAATGGACAGACGATTGATGCAGTGAATGAGCGTTATGAATGGATACTCAAACAGATTGAAGCATCTGATGGCGGAGTTAAGTTGCTAACAGGTCATCGTGGAGAAAATGGCGAAGATGATCTTCCTTATCAAGATGCAAGTGTTCTGTATGACGCAAGTGGTAATCCAACGGCTAAAGAGCACTTTGGCTATACGGATGGCATCGGTGATCCGGTATTTGAGGGACAGACCAATATTCCTGATCGCGTGCTGGGAAGAGGAAAATTAACACGAGAAGGTGGTTGGGAGCCACTTGCAACGGGTGAATTTATCCTGGGACATGTTGATGAAGCAATGGAATATCCAAGGACTGCACCGGCTCCCGATTTATTATCCAATAATGGCACCTATATGGTTTATCGCAAGCTACACGAGAATGTAGGTAGCTTTAACCGTTTTCTGGATGAACAAAGTAAAATTTTTCCAGGCAGCAAAGAAATGTTGGCGGCAAAATTCTCGGGCCGTTGGCGAGATAACGGCGCGCCAATCGTCAATGCGCCTGATGATGAAAGCAAAAAAGTATGGGATGAAAAATTTGCAGAAGCTGATTTTGCGGCTAAAAAAAGAATGTTAACTGACTTTACTTATAATCAAGATATCGGCGGCGCAAAATGTCCTTTAAGCGCACATATTCGCCGTATTAATCCAAGAGGGTCACTGGAATACGGTGTAAAAGATGCTTTTGATACACCGGGCGCATTGGTCAATCGCCGGCGTATTCTGAGACGAGGTTTACCTTATGGCAAAGTTACGGATCCGATCCGCGATGACGGTAATCACGGCATTATCTTTATGGCTTTGAATGTCGATATTAATCGTCAATTTGAATTTGTGCAGCAACAATGGATTAATTATGCAAATGATTTTAAAGAAGGCAATGATAAAGAAGTCTTGCTAGGCAATCATGATGCAAAGAATCCGGGTAAGGTTGTGTTACAAGTGGAAAAGGGCTCTGGCAAACCCCCACACTTTGTTTGTAATATTCCGCGTTTGGTTGAAACCCGTGGCGGTGATTATTTCTTTATTCCCAGTATTACAGCATTAAAGATGATAGCTGGTGGTATTATCGATCCAACCTAGATTTGAACATATAAATATTAACGGATTTTGGGGAATTGAAGAAAAGCATGTGTAAGAATTTCTTTCCCCAGAGTCCTTATTAAATATCAGGAATTAAAAATGGCGACATCACAATCTGCAAATAATGGATTGATTGAATGGGTATTTAGGCATCTTGATCTTGTTTTTATGGTGCTTCGTATCATCAAACCGACCGTTGTTTTTAAGGAACAAGCATTTGTTACTCGTTTTGACGATGTAACGGAAGTATTGGAACGTGATGGGATTTTCCAGGTACCGTATGCTGAGAAAATGTACAAAATTACCAATGGCAGTAACTTCTTCCTGGGTATGCAAGATACCGCAACCTATACACGTGATGTATCGAATATGCGAATTGCTGCTCGCCGGGAAGACATTAGTGACATCATTACTCCTTTTGTCGAGCAGCTTAGCATGGAGATTCTTGCCTCCAGTAATGGAAAGATGGATGTTGTCAAGGAATTAACACGTGTTGTTCCTACCCGCCTCATCGGTAAATATTTTGGCACACCTGGTTGGGATGGAACTGAATTTACCGATGCGGCAACCAGTATGTTTCAGTATCTATTTTATCCGGATAATCCGGCGCTTGAAAAAGTTGCTTTAAATGCAGCTGAAAAAACCCGCAATTATCTTGATCAGGCAATTGCCGAAAGAAAGCTAAAACGCACTCAAAATGATGATGTTTTGGAACGTTGCTTAAAGCTGCAAGACGCTGGAATGCCTGGGATGGGAGATATTGATATTCGTAACAATCTGATTGGATTAATCATTGGAGCGATTCCTACTACATCAAAATGCGCGGCTATCACATTGAATCATTTGTTCAATCACCCGGAATTGCTAGTACAGGCACAGCAAGATGCGCGTGTCGATAATGACCAGAAAATGATTCAATATGTCCAAGAGAGCTTGCGCTTAAACCCATTTGCTGCCGGGATTCAACGTATTTGTGCCGAAGATTATGTAGTTGCAAAAGGAACATTACGGTCGACCAAAATCCCAAAAGGAACTGTGGTATTAGCTGCGACACAATCGGCCATGATGGATCATCGCAAAATTGAGAGTCCATCACAATTTCGATTAGATCGACCTGCTTATAGTTACATGCATTTTGGTTTTGGATTACATACCTGTTTTGGCCAATACATCAATCTTGCTCAAATACCGGGTATTGTTAAAGCCGTTTTGAAACAAAAAGCCTTGCGACGTGTTTCTGATATGGTAACTATAGAGCCTTTTCCAGTCAGTATGGAAATTGAGTTTGATAAATAAAACTATATGAATATGTATATAAAATGGGAAAACTAATCACTTTTTCACCCAGTGCAGATTGTGAATTAAGTCGTTGGGCTCTACTTCACTATGGTGAGAGTTATCAAGAAAACAAGCATACAATTCCTTTTATTATTATTTTTCTCAAATTAAATGGAGGTAGTAGCTTCCCTCTATATGTGAAAGATAAAACTCCTTTTGTTAAAGTTCGACCCATCATTGATCATCTTGAATCATTAGCCGATAACGATAAAAAACTTATTCCAAGCGAATATGCAAGTGATATAGAGATCTGCTGGAAAAATTTTAATATATCACTGGGTGCAGCAGTTGTTACCTGGGCTTATGCTAATTTGTTACCGTATAAAGAAATAATGATTCGTCCTTTAAGCCTTGGCTGTCCATGGTACGAGTATCTCTTTGTCAAATATTTTTATAGCATACCTAAGAATTTTTTATGGGATTCTCTAAAACTAAGTAAAGCCAGTGCAGATGAAGCGTTTACAATCATTGAGAAGCATTTCTCAGAAGTAGATCGCATGCTGTCAGATGGAAGAAAATACTTATTTGGGGACAAACTGACTTTAGCTGACATGGCATTTGCTGTAAGTGGCGCGCCACTGGTGTTACCTGCTAATTATGGTGGAGATCAATCTAAACAAGGCGCCATTCCAACTTTCGGGCAATTTCCAAAAGAATTACAGGAAATTATTAACTCCAAACGTCAAACACCCGCAGGTAAATTCATATTGCGCTTATATGCGGAAGAAAGATATCGTGACTGATTTAGAGAAATTAAGATAGGCACTCGTCTTATCGTATAAAATAAACACCCTTTTTCGATCAATACAATTTCGTTAATCCAAAATCTCTCATGGGGCGTAGTCATGTCAGAAATATTTGATGTAGCAATTATTGGCGCTGGCCCAGGAGGATATGTTGCTGCAATTCGATGTGCACAACTTGGCATGAACACTGTGTGTGTTGATGAGTGGAAAAACTCAAAGGGAAAAGCGAGTCTCGGCGGTACATGTCTTAATGTAGGTTGTATTCCTTCTAAAGCGTTGCTGGAATCCTCAGAGAATTATTTCCAAGCACAACATAAATTCTCTATTCACGGTGTTATGGTAGAGAATGTATCCATAGATGTTCCCGTCATGATTGCCCGCAAAGATAAAATTGTCACTACATTTACCGCTGGCATCTCTTCATTATTTAAGAAAAATAAAGTTAAATCAATGCACGGAAAAGGGACGCTGTTAAAGCGTGAGCAATCCACAAATATCTGGGCAATAAATGTTAATGATAATGGCACTATTGAAACAATTCAGGCAAAACATGTCATCCTTGCAACCGGCTCCGCACCGCGCCCACTACCGTTTGCCTCAATAGATAATGAAATGATTCTGGATAATGCCGGTGCATTATCGTTGACTGAAGTACCCAAACGCCTGGGTGTCATCGGTGCTGGTGTTATTGGCCTTGAAATGGGAAGTGTATGGCGAAGACTAGGCGCGGAAGTTACTATTCTTGAGGTAATGCCAGAATTCCTGATGGCGGCTGATGAGCAAATAGCGAAAGAAGCCAAAAATATCTTTACAAAAGAACCCGGTTTGCAAATTAATACCGGCATTAATATTAAATCGGTCAAAACATCGAAGAAAAATGTCGCTATTAATTACAGCGGCTCCAATAATCAAGAACACATATTAGAAGTTGATAAATTAATTGTCGCGATCGGTCGCATCCCAAATACGACTGGATTGGGAGTCAAAGACAATGGCTTGTTACTGGATGATCGTGGATTTATTGTTGTCGATCAATATTGCCGCACCAATTTAATTAATGTTTATGCTGTGGGCGATGTTGTTCGGGGGCCAATGCTTGCGCACAAGGCGTCTGAAGAAGGGGTGGCTGTCGCTGAAATGATCGTACGTCTTGAGAAAGATCCGGCCAGTGAAAATGAAGCCGTCGACTTCAATACAATTCCCTGGGTTATTTACACCTCGCCAGAAATTGCCTGGGTAGGGAAAAATGAACAGGAATTGAAGGCTGCCGGAATCACCTATAAAGTAGGACAATTTCCTTTTATTGCCAATGGACGTGCACGTGCAATAGGTGAAACACATGGATTTGTTAAAGTATTAGCGGATGAAAAAACTGATCGTGTGTTAGGTATTCATATGTTGGGATCGCATGTTTCAGAACTTATCTCAGAAGCTGTGATGGCGATGAGATTCTCAGCCAGCAGTCAGGATATCGCTTGTATTGTTCATGCACACCCATCATTATCTGAAGTACTCCATGAAGCTGCATTGGGAGTGAATAAGCGTGCTTTGCATATTTAACTACTGACATTGCACCACTTATCCAAATCCATTAGCTTTTGTTACAAAGGCTTGATTCTAGAAACAATGACTCTTATCTGGGTCAACACTACAAGACCAACGTAAGTGATGGATATCTGCGGTTTTGTTCGCCAGATATTCAGCTCTTAGATGTTTTTGTTGCTCAGTAGTTAAAGAAACTTTCTCCGGTATAAAGCGTTCCTGACTCCAGAATCTGATTCTGCAGAAATCTTGATCAGGATGACAAAGTCTATTGATCGCAGCGCTATAGACTGTTTTATCCGTATATACATCATGCTCAATGAGCACCATATGAACAAGTTTTCCAGAAGTGCCCATTTCAACAGAACGAATAACTCGCCATCCAATACCACTTTCCAATTGAGGTGAAGAGTCTGCAGCCGGCTCATCGTGATCTTCTCCCGGATGAGAGAAAACACTATAGGGCATACACAGTAATACAGATAACAGAACACTAGTTACTAGCCTATGCATAAATTCTCCTTGGTAAATACCAATTTCATTATTTAGATAAATATAATTTTATTTTTGTTAACACATTGCTCCCAGATAAATTTTCACTTTTACTGGATAAT
>ERZ1292625.1962-Hain-H41-01um-R1-1962-length-21014-cov-7_pt1 | contig 21014 bp, 16 predicted proteins | sample MGYA00564400_ERZ1292625 | MGnify/ENA primary metagenome ERZ1292625 (study PRJEB36523, sample SAMEA6512639) | groundwater metagenome | collected 2019-01-08 | study: AquaDiva: Metagenomics assemblies of 32 groundwater samples
CTCTGAAGCGCACCCTCGCTCCACTCCCCAACGTGATCATCAACGAGGGCGATACTCAAGTCACACTGCCAAACTCAGCAGTGGTGCGGATCTTCGGTGGTGACAATCCGAAGGCGTTGCGTGGCCACGGCTTCGACGGCGTGGTGATGGACGAGCTGAAGGACATGAAGCCTGAGCTGTGGTACGAGGTCATCAGGCCTGCACTCTCAGATCGCAACGGCTGGGCGCTGTTCCTCGGCACGCCCAAGGGCATCAACCTGCTCTCCGAGCTGTACAACTTCGCAGGTACCCAGGACGACTGGTTCAGGGCCATCTACACGGTGTACGAGACCGACGCGCTGCCTCCTGAAGAGATCGCGGCTCTCAAGGGCTCGATGTCCGAGAACGAGTTCCGGCGCGAGTTCTTGTGCGACTTCGGGGCAGGCGGCGAGGACCAGCTGATCAGCATCGACACAGCCATCGCTGCCACCAACCGCAACTACAAGGAGCCCGACTACGACTTCGCACCCAAGGTGTTAGGTGTAGACGTGGCGCGGTTCGGCGATGATCGGAGCGTCATCTTCCCTCGTCAGGGCCTCGTCGCATTCCCACCCACTGTGTTGGCTGGTGTGGACAACATGACGCTCGCGGCTCGCATAGCCAAGTCGGCCAAGCACTGGGGCGCAGACGCCATCTTCATTGACGGCGGAGGCGGGGCCGGTGTGATCGACAGGTTGAGGCAGTTAGGCCATGACGTGATCGAGGTGCAGTTTGGCGGGTCGCCTATCGACCCTGTGTACCTCAACAAGCGTGCTGAGATGTGGTGGTCGATGAAGCAGTGGCTCGAGTCCGGAGGGGCGATCCCTGAGGGTGCAGAGCTGCGGCAAGACCTGTGTGCTCCCAACTATGAGTACACATCTCAGGGCAAGCGCAAACTCGAAAGCAAGGACGACATCAAGGCTCGCCTGCTTCACAGCCCCGACACGGGAGACGCGCTTGCCCTGACATTTGCTGCGCCAGTGGCACCAGCACCCAAGTACGCTCACCCGTCCTTCGCGCCCAAGTCCACCCTGCTACACGACTACTCGCCGCTGGAGGCCTGACGTGTGTTTTAAGAGCCCGAGCATCCCTCCCCCTACTGCACCACCCCCTGTGGCCACTCCGCAGGATCCTGCCGTGCTCCAGGCTCAGGACGACGACCGCAGGCGGCGAGCTGCCATGTCCGGTAAGCAGTCCACGATCATGACCGGCCCTCAGGGCATCATGGGCATGAAGCGCACTGACGGGCCCAAGACCATGTTGGGCGCCTAAGATGGAACAGGACCGGGCCTACTTCCAGCGCCGTCTCGGTGTGCTGCGCAATGAGCGCAGCAGCTTCATTGACCACTGGAGGGATCTGAGCGACAACGTGAGCCCGAGGACCAGCAGGTTCCTGGCCACGGACCGGCAGAAGCAGGGCTACACTCGCAACTCCAAGATCTACGACAACACGGCCACGACCTCACTACGGCTGCTCTCATCCGGCATGATGGGCGGCATCACATCACCCACGAGGCCTTGGTTCCAGCTCCGCTGTGAGCAGCCTGACCTCAACGATGCCCACAACGTCAAGTTGTGGCTCGACACGGTGAGGGACCGGATGATGGAGGCATTCCTCCGCAGCAACGTTTACACTGTATTGCCCCAGGTCTACAGTGACCTGGGGCTGTACGGCACCTCCGCGTTCGCAATCGTGGACCACCCGACCTCGATCTTCAGGGCCATGCACTTCCCCATCGGTAGTTACATGCTGGCATCGTCCAACACGGGCGCAGTCAACGCCTGCTACCGCGAGTATCAGATGACTGTGGGTCAGCTCGCGGAGCAGTTCGGCGAGGAGAACCTCAGCGAGTCCACGAGGGCCCACTACAAGAACCGCAAGCTCGACACATGGATCGACGTGGTCCACGCCGTCGAGCCCAACCAGAACCGCAACGACAACAGCCAGCGATCAGACGCCAAGCCCTGGCGATCTGTGTACTACGAGCTGGCAGGGTCGAGCAAGGACGGTGGTCCTCTCGATGACCGGTTCCTCAGCGACATGGGGTTCGATGAGTTCCCCATCGTGGCGCCGCGATGGCAGACCATCGGCGAGGACATCTACGGGATCTCGCCGGGGATGGAGGCTCTCAGCGACATCAAGATGCTGCAGGTCGAACAGAAGCGGAAGCTCCAGGCCATCGACAAGCTGGTCACTCCTCCGATGGTCGGGCCGGTGTCGTTGAAGAACAAGCGTGCATCGGTCCTGAGTGGCGACATCACGTACATCGACACGCAGTCCGGCGGCCAGAAGTTCGAGCAGGCCTATCAGGTGGGGCTGCGCCTGCAGGAGCTGATGCTCGACATCCAGGAGACTCAGAGCCGCATCAAGAGCACCCTCTACACCGACCTGTTCATGATGATCGCGACCGACCAACGGTCCAACGTCACAGCTTTCGAGATCGCGGCCCGGCAGGAGGAGAAGCTCCTGGCTCTCGGCCCGGTGTACCTCAGGCTCAATGATGAGCTGCTGGACCCGTTGGTGGACCGCGTCTTCAACATGCTCGCCCGAGCGGGTGAGTTCCCAATCCCACCCGAGGAGATCCAGGGGACAGGCATCAACGTCGAGTACATCAGCGTCATGGCCCAGTCCATGAAGGCAGCCGGTGTGGTCGGCATCGAGCGAGTCGTTACCTTTGCGGGCAACATGTCCCAGGCCTTCCCGGGCGTGCTCGACCTGCTCGACGGTGACGAGGCCCTGACCGACTACGCAGACATGATCGGGGTATCGCCAAAGCTGCTCAGGGACGATCGGCTGGTGGCTCAGATACGCCAGCAGCGTGCCCAGCAGGCCGAGCAGGATCGAATGATGGCGGCGGGTGCCCAGGCAGCGGAGAGTGCCAACCAGCTCGCTAACGCGCCGATGGGTGACGACAACGCACTCTCTCAGTTGATGCAACGCATGCAAGTGGCTCAGGGGGCATGATGGATCAGGCTGTCGTCAACGCATTCATTGCTGCCGCCGTCATGTGCGTGACCGCAGCCTTCGGCTTCTTCGCGGCGAGGTGGGTCCGGATGTTGGACGAGACCCTGCGCGAGTTCCGCACAGACCTCAAGATTTCGGTGGACGGGCTGTCCAAGGCTGTGGGCCATCTCGACAAGCGGATCGACGACCACGAACGTGACCTGCGAGACCACGACGTGAAGTTGATCAACCTCACCAACCTGCGGCGCAAGATCGAGGACTGTCCGTTCGCGGACGCTACTGATCCCCACCTGATGGTCCAGCACCGGAGGACCGCCGATGGTTGATCAGAAGCCCTACAACGCAGGAGACGAGGTACAGGTCAAGACCCGCAAGCGTCGTCTGGACCTGGAGCGCAAGCAGGAGACGAACGACCTGCAGTCCGTCATGGGCACGGCCTACGGGCGGCGCTTCATCTGGCGCTGGTTGGGCATCACGGGAGTACACCGCACGAGCTTCAACACCAACGCGCTGTCCATGGCTCATGCTGAGGGCCAGCGTGGTGTGGGCCTGATGCTCGAGGCCGAGATCATGGAGACCGACCCTAAGCTCTACCTCACCATGCAGGCTGAGGCTATTTCACAAGAGGAGATCGACAATGCCTGAAGAATCCGCGACCGCTACCATCCAAGACAGCGGCACCGCAGTGAACGAAACCGGGGCAGCTCCTGAGACAACTCAGACGCTGCTCACGGCGCCTGAAGGGACCACGACGACGGAGGCCACCCCACAGACCGATAACAAGGATGTGAAGGCCGACGCGGGTGCGCCTGAGAAGTACGAGTTCGCGCTGCCTGACGGCATGTCCCTCGACCCCGCGTCTCTCGTTAAATTCGAGACTCTCGCACGCGAGAGGGGAATGACGCAGGAACACGCGCAGGGCTTGGTGGACCTCTACACGTCCGTACAACGTGAGCAGGTCGCGAAGCACCAGGAGCAGTGGTCCAAGCAGGTCAACGACTGGGCCGCCGAGGTCAGTTCTGACAAGGAGATTGGCGGAGCCAACCTCGATGCCAACATCGCGCTGGCTAAGGGTGCTCTGTCCAAGCTGGCCCCGCCTGAGTTCAGGGCCCTGCTCGAGTCCACAGGGCTCGGCAACAACCCGGCCATGATCAAGTTCTGCGTAGCTGCAGGCAAGCTCGTTGCGGAGGACAAGTTCCGCACAGGTGGGCAAGTCGCACCTGCGAAGCCTACCTACGAGATCATGTTCCCAACCACCCCAACCACGCCTCAACAATAGGAGTTCTTAAATGAGCACTCTCTCTGCAATTCATCCGACTCTCATGGACGTGACCAACCGTCTCGATCCTGGGGGCGCTATCGACAAGGTCGTCGAGATCCTGGCCCAGACCAACCCCATCCTCGAGGATTGTGTATGGATCGAGGGCAACCTGCCCACCGGCCACCGCACTACCGTCCGCACCGGCCTTCCTGCTCCCACGTGGCGCAAGCTGTACGGCGGCGTCCAGCCCACCAAGAGCCTCACCGCCCAGGTCACTGACTCGTGCGGCATGCTCGAGGCCTATGCCGAAATCGACAAGGCTCTCGCCGACCTCAACGGCAACGCTGCGGCCTTCCGCCTCAGCGAGGACGCTGCCTTCATCGAGGGCATGAGCCAGGAATTCGCGCAGACCCTCTTCTACGGCAATGAAGGGACGGAGCCTGAGGCCTTCACTGGCCTCTCACCTCGCTACCTCGACGTCTCCGCAGGCCAGGGCAACGTCATCTCCAGTGGGGGCGCCACCGCCCCTGACTCCACTGACAACACCAGCCTCTGGCTCGTCGTGTGGGGCGCCAACACGGCCCACTGCATCTACCCCAAGGGCTCCATCGCTGGCCTCAAGATGCACGACAAGGGTCAGGTCACCGCCGAGAACATCGACGGCAGCCAGGGACGTGCTGAGATCTACCGCACACACTACCGATGGGACTGCGGCCTCACCGTTCGCGACTGGCGCTATGTTGTTCGTGTCGCCATCAACGCAGAGGACCTGCTGGCCACTCTCGCCTCCGGCCCTGACCTCGTGGACCTCATGGTTCAGGCTCAGGAGGTGATCCCCAACCTGTCAGCTGGTCGCCCCGCGTGGTACATGAACCGTGGCACGCTGTCCATGTTGCGTCGTCAGATCAACACCAAGCGCCAGTACAACCTGACCCAGGAGAACGTGGCTGGTAAGCATGTCCTTTCGTTCGACGGTATCCCCGTCCGACGCACCGACGCCATCCTCAACACTGAATCCATGGTCGTTGACTAAACCTCCCTCAACTCTGAAAGGACTTCAATATGATTCTCGATTCTCGACTTGAATTCTGCGATGCGACCGCGCTGTCCGTTGCCAGCTCGTCCGCCAGCGTGCTGCTTGGCAACGTCATCGACACCCGCGTTGCTGCGGGCGCCATCGTTGGCAGCAACACGCTGATGAACCTCGGTGGTGGTCGCCCTCTTTACTGGGTTATCACGGTGGACACGGCTGTCGTGGCAGCTTCCGGCTCCACTGGCACCACGACGTTCAACCTCGCGTCCGACAGCACTGCGGACATCGCGACCTCCCGGACCAACCACATCACCACCCCGGCCTTCACCGAGGCCCAGTTGGTGGCGGGGTTCTCGTGGAACGCCCCTCTGCCGTTCGATGCTACCTACGAACGGTACCTGGGGACGTGGTCTACCCAGGCCACTGACACCATCACTTCCGGAAAGATCAACTCCTTCCTGACCTACAACCCGCCCGTCGCGACCCAGTACATCGACGGTATCTAATGTCCACCCAGGCCCTGCACCCCTCCTACACTGCCCACACTGGGATGGGAGGGGTGTGCCTGAACATGATCGTGAAGGACGAGCAGGACGTGATCGAGCGTTGTCTCGCGAGCGTCCTGCCTTGCATCGACTCGTGGTGTATCGTGGACACGGGCTCCACCGACCACACCATCGAGATCATCAACCGCGTGCTGCGTAACGTGCCAGGGCAAGTGTACTCGCTGCCTTGGACGAACCACTTCGCGGACATGCGCAACAAGGCCCTTGAACTCGCGTTCCGTTTCCACGACCCGTCCCACCTGATGTTCATCGATGCAGATGAGGAGCTCCTCGGGGTCGCCGACATGCGAAACATCAAGGCTGACCCGTCGATCAACGCTTGCCTCATCAGGGTGCAGCATGAGAACAGGCTAGGCAACAGGTTCTGGATGATACAGGCAGGCTACCCAGGGAGGTGGACCGGGGCTCGCCACGAGGACATGGAGCCCCATGGCAAGCTCGCGTTGGCCGTACCTGGGATCATTCTGTCTCACCTGGACTCCGCACGAGGTAAGAACAGGGCCGAGGCCGTCCGTGGCGACCTTGAGTCACTGCTGTGGGAGCTGAAGAACACCGACCCACACGACCCCCGGACGTGGTACTACCTCGGCGCGACCTATCTTGTCGCGAAGGACTACGTGCAGGCGAACCGTGCATTCGAGACGCGGCTCACCATGGAAGGCAACCCGGAGGAGAAGGCGAAGGCACAGGCCTTCGTTGATGATTTCAAGAAGGCATCCGCCGCAATGGCGCAGGAGGTAGCATCATGAGAGTGATCGCGACGCATACAGGTTTCTACAACGGGCATCGACGCCGCGCAGGAACTGAGTTCGAGGTTAAGGATGGGCAGACCAGCAAGTGGTTCGTGCCCGTGAAGGACTACGTACCTCCTGTTGAGCCCAAGAAGGAACTTCCAACCACCCTCAGCGAGCTTGGGCGCAAGAAGCCCAGGTCACCGATTGAGAACCTTTCCGACGAAATCTGAGGAGGCCACCATGCCAGCACGCGACGTACTAACTCTCCTAAGCACGGCCGTCGCTGCGACTGGCGACACCTTCCCAATGAACGTCAACGGTCCTGCAAGGTTCGAAGCGTCGCTTGCGGGCACCAATACGGTGACGGCCACGGTGATAATCGAAGGTACCAACACTCCGACGGTCTCCACGTCATGGCTCACAGAAAATACACTCACGCTGTCCGGTACCACGACTGCACATGATGGATTTTCCAGTGCGTCGGTGTACCCATTCATTCGAGGGCGCGTTTCAGTGATGTCAGCCACTTCGGCCATCGTGACGGCGAGCCTGTAGCATGGCTGGCGTGTTCGGAGCCGCAGCCCTCCCTGGCCGCACCGTCACAGGCCGGTACTTCGGTACGGGCGACGGCGCTCGTACCGCATGGAACCTGCGTGGTGCTGATTCGGACGTGGCCTATGTGGCACCGAGTATTTATCTGACAGATTGGCAGGGTGGGGGTGATGCCCCCACCCTGCTCTACACGACGGCGAGGACGAACCTTATCCTCCAGAGTCAGACACTCGACAACGCCACCTGGACAAAAACATTCGTCTCACTTACCGCTAACGATACCACCGCGCCGGATGGGACAGTAACAGCGGAAAAGTTTTTAGAGACTGTAGATAACCAGACCCATCGAGCTTACCAATCCTTCACGGCATCGGGTGGAACCTACACTGCGTCCGTCTATGTAAAGGGTGGCCTTGGGCGTGATTGGATCGCTGTCCGATGCGATGAGGACAGCACAATTCGTTATTGCAAGTTCGATATTACAAATGGGGTTGTCGGGACCAGTGGCAACGCCACTGGGGTCATCACCCCTGTCGGGAACGGGTGGTACAGATGTTCTGTAACGACCACGCCAGCAGCAGGTGTGGCTTATGCCGTGCTAGATGTCTCAAACGCAAATGGGGCGATAGCGGCTTACGTTGGTGATACTGCCAAAGGCGCGTACTGGTGGGGCGCCCAAATCGAAACCGGAGCAGTCGCCACCCGCTACATTCCGACAACCACCCCAGCGGCTTCAGCCACGGATTTTTCCCTCCACGCCACCAACGGCCAAGTGACCTTCGCTTCGGCCCCAGTAGGCGGTGCATGGCTGTCCTACAAGCGGCCCTGGGCACCCTCCAGTAACGTCTACTCGCGGATCGGTGAGGGGGATGGGACGAGCACGGTCTACTCGCTGCCGTTCGGGGCGCGTGATCCGTTCGTGCTGGTGAATGGGGTGCTACAGGGGAATGGGACGGCTACGAATCTTTGTTTGCAGAGTCAGACGTTTGACAATGCAGCTTGGAGCGCATCAACAAAAACCACTCCTAACAATGTAACCGCGCCAGATGGAAGCCTAACGGGGGATACAATTCTGTCCAACGGGAGTATCACGAATTATCAAGACGTGGTGGCTACATCTACGATCAATACAATGTCCGTCTACATTAGAAAGGTATCCTCCCCAACCCAAGCGAACAGATTCGATTTTTACAATGTAACGATAGCGAGTGATCTGCTATCAGTTACCGTAAACCTAGACACTCTAGCCATTACATACCAAGCTGGGTCAACTGGGTGCGTAGCTTCTAGTGTTGGTAATGGTTGGGTCCGTGTGTCTTTAACGGTATCCAGCGGGGTGACTGTAGGAAACACAATCCGGTTCTATGCCGGGTTTGTGGGTGCTCCAACATCTGGCCAATCAGCAGCATTTTGGGGTGCCCAAATCGAAACAGGTGCTCTCGCCACCCCCTATATCCCAACCACCACCGTAGCCAAGACCGGCGACCTCACGGTGGCGGCCAACGGCACCGTAACTTTCACCGCTGCGCCTGCCAATGCGACGGCGCTAACCTGGACCGGGTCTATGGGCCCTCAGCCTTAATCTTTTTCAGCACCAATGAGGACATCGCAATGACGTTGGTCAACTCTTCAGGGTTCGTGAGTCCGTGGGACACGATCCCGCGTGCCTACCACACTGTGACCTCTAAGAATTTTTTGGCCATCGTCAATACGGACTCGGACGGCCATGTGCAAGGGTCCAAACCGATCTACTGCTACACCATTCCAGAACAGGTTCATGTGGCTGCGGCATCAACGGTCCACTGGGATCTGTTCAACGCTGATGCGGCTCTCCTTGTTCGAGTCTTGTCTATCCGGCAACGTCCCAGCATCGTTACGGCGGTTACGGGGGCGGCGTTCAATTGGACTTTTCAACGTACAACGTCGGTAGGCACAGGCGGATCTGCTCGCACCGCGTGGTTAGCCGACACGTCGCAGACGGCGCTTGACGCAGATATTACCTGCCGTTCTAAGCCCTCCGGCGGGGCGGGAGCAGGGACTGCGTTGCGGTCCTACGCTGTCCACTCTGAAGAAACCAATGTCGGGGTTATCGCCATTGCTGCGCAAGGTGGGTTGGAGTTGATTCCGAGCGCCAACCAGCTAGTTTACAATCACCAAGGTATCCTTCTTCGCCAGGACCAAGGTTTATCAGTCACTCAAACGACCAATTCGAATGCAGGCAATACGGGTTGGGACATTCTCTTCACGGTAGAGTAGGGGGACCACAATGCCAGCTCTGACCGCAGGCGAAATCACACTGGCCAACCTCGCTCTCATGAGGATCGGCAGCGCCATCTCCATCGCCACGTCTACCGAGGCCACGAACGAGTACCGCATCGCGGAACTGCTCTACCCCATCGCAAAGAACCACGTCCTCACCGATCTTGAGTGGCCCTTTGCTGTGAAGCACGCGAGCCTTGGAGCCACTATCAGCGGCTCCGTCACCAACTGGGCTCACCAGTACACCTACCCAGCCGACTGCTTGAAGATGCTGCGCGTGGTCCCGACTGCGACGGCCACGAGGCGGGACGAGCCTGTTCCCTTCAAGGTCCACAACACCGGGGCAGTCGTCGCAGTACTCACCAACGAGGCCAGCGCCTCCGCTGAGTACACCATGTCGGTAAGCACCACCACGATGTTCTCGCCGACGTTCCAGAACGCTCTGGGGTACTACCTCGGAGCGGAGATGGCGCTGGCACTGAAGGCCAAGCCTGAGATCGCCAAAAACGCCCTGGACGCCTACAACGCGATCCGGCAGGGTGTCGTACAGGAGGGCCTGGACGACGCCAACGTCACGAGGTTCGACTCCACTGCTACCGTCACAGCCGTCAGCATCTTCAACATGGCGCTGGCCAAGATCGGGCGGATGAGCTTTATCTCAGACTTCGCCGACAACACGGACGAGGCTCGACTCGGGTCCCTGCTCTATGCCAAGGCCCGCGATTACGTGCTGGTTGACTACCCGTGGGCGTTCGCGGGGCGCAAGGCTGTGTTGGCTGGACAGGCCGCGTCCACCGACACGCTGTGGTCCTACACCTTCACCTACCCATCGGACTGCCTGAAGGTGAGGGCCGTGCTCGGCACCGGGGCATCTACGGACAGGTACGAGCCTAAGCCATTCGAAGTTCTGAACAACGGTAGCACTAGGCTCGTCTACACCAACGAGGCCACAGCCTCGGCAGCCTACACCACCCAGGTGGCGACGGTGTCGATGTTCTCCCCACCGTTCACGGAGATGCTGACCTACTACTTGGCAGGTGAGCTGGCGTCAGCACTCGGAGCCTCTGCCGAGACCGTCAAGACGATGGTCGAAACCTACCGCACGATGCGGACGAACATGGAGAACCCAGGGCAGCGTGAGGGCTTCGACGAAACGAGCCTAAGCTACATCGACGGTACCCTCTCGACCCAGGTGATCCTCTGCAACACGGCTCTCGGGAGGCTTGGGCACAAGTCGCTGATCTCAGCCCTCACCGACAACACGGACGAGGCCAGGGCCTGCGCGATGTTCTACTCGCGGGCTGTGAAGGCCACTCTGCAGGCGTTCCCCTGGAACTTCTCGACAAGGTATCAAGTACTCGCCACGTCATCCGCTGCCACCGTAACCAACTGGGCCTACGTCTACTCGGTTCCGACCGACTGTTCGGTCGCTCGCGAGATCGTCTACCCTGGCCTGCGCGGCACTCGCAACGACCAACGTATCGAGTTTGAGGTTGGGTGGGGGACTGAGGTCTCCACCGTGACCCGGGTTATCTACACCGACGAGTACGAGGCCGAGCTGAAGTACACGTCCAGCGTGGTTGATGAGACCATGTACGACGACGTGTTCAGGGACGCTCTGACGTGGCGCCTCGCGGGTGACATCGCGCCCCTGCTCGGGTATGAGCCTCAGGTCGCAATGATGATGCACCGATCGTTCATGGCTGTCGTAGGCGCGGCCCAGATTAAATCTCACAACGAGGGTTTCGAAGGTTCTGAACCGGACTGCGAATTTATCACGTCGAGGAACTGATGGCGACCATACCGCAACCCTCGATGTCAGGTGGCGAGTTAGCACCGTCCCTGCACGGGAGGGTGGACCTCGAGCGCTACCAAGTCAGCCTGAAGACTTGTCGCAATTTCGTGCCTCAGGCTTACGGTGGTGTGAAGAACCGGCAGGGTTCTAGGTTCTCGACTCAGGCCTATGCTGCTGGCACCACCTCAAGGCTGGTGCCGTTCTCCTTCAACGCGGATCAGAGCTACGTTCTGGAGCTGGTGGGCGGGACGACGCTTGGGCCCACGATAAGTACCTGGACAGGTACTATGCGCATCTTCACCAACGGCAGAGTCGTTGGGTACGATGCCGAAGAAGTAGCACGCCAGAGCGGCGCAGTCACGATCAACACACCTGTGGAGGTGGACATCCCGTGGCTCATTGGCGACGTCCGCGACTTGAAATTCAGCCAGTCCGGCGATGTCATGACCGTGACCCATGGAGCTTACGCGCCCATGCAGATTGTACGGTACGCCACTGCTTGGTGGGGCGTCAGAGCACTGCCGGGGGAGGATGGCCCGTGGCAGTCTCAGAACGTGAACAAGGGCGTGGTGGTTTCTGTATCGGACGTGGTTGGGTCGGTGACCGTCACCGCTAACGCACCCATCTTCACCGGCCGTGTAGGCATGATGTTTCAGATCACGCAGTTCAACCTCGGTAAGCCTTGGGAAGTCAGCTCTACACTCACCGGTGACCCATCCGTCAGTGCTGTGATCCGGCGTGTGGGTACTCGCTACTACAGAGCGTTAACGGCTCTCAATTACACAGCGCAAACGGGCACTGTCGCGCCGACCCACACAGAGGGTGTTGCGTCTGATGGCAAGACCACCTGGGAGTATTTGCACAACGGGACGGGGTGGGGCACCATCACAGCCGTGGCTGCGGATGGTGCCAGTGCGACGCTACTTGTGCCCGCCAACGGGAGACTCCCAGAAGGTGTCGCTGGAGCGAGCGTGTCGTCAGGGGTTGGTATTTCAATCGCCACGGTCACGCGCAGTTCAACCTCAAGGCAACTGGCTGTCATAACCACCTCGTCCGAGCACGAGTTCATACAAGGAACGTACTTCAAGTTCAATCTGACCATACATTGGTACTCAGATGGCGTCCCTGAAGACGTCAGCTACAGCGCACTGAGTGGTTGGGTGACAGGGACCACCACCGTAGCCTTCGGAGGTGTTGGTGACCCCGTTGAAACTATGACCCTTGTGCCGAATACTGACAGCACAATTTCGCTTGCGTTGGAGATCACCTCCAGCTTTGTGGCGCCTACCTATAGATGGGCCTTTGGGGCTTGGGGAGGTGACCAGGGGTGGCCGTTGTGCTCGGCCTACCACCAGCAGCGCCACTGCTTCGGTGGCTCCCCAGGACAGCCGCAGACGGTGTGGATGAGCCGCACAGGTGACTACAAGAACTTCGGTACCAGCAGCCCTCTCAAGGACGACGACTCCATCACCTTCACGCTCGCGTCAGCGAAGATCGACATCATCGAATCCATGCTGTCCATGGACAGGTTGGCACTGTTTACCCCTGGGGGGAACTGGGTAACGGCCTCGGGCCAGGATGACGCGCTGTCACCTGTAAACTTAGCTGTGAAGCTCCAGAACTACTACGGGTCCTCTACACTGCCTCCTCTCGGAGTCGGCAGCACGTCCCTGTACTACGGCAAAGGTGGCACCGTTCGGGACATGGCTTATGACTACGTCAACGACAGCTATGTCGGCAACGACATCACCGTCGCAGCCAACCACTTATTTAACGGCCGTGCCATCCTTGAGTGGGACTTTCAAACGGCTCCGTTTCCCATCATTTGGGCCGTGCGTGATGACGGTGTGCTGTTGAGCTGCACTTACCTCCGCGAGGAGAAGGTGGCTGGTTGGGCCCGCCACGACCTGAGCGGAACTGTGGAGTCGGTGTGCGTTATCAACGAGTGTGGAGAGGACCACGTCTACCTCGCGATCAAGCGCACCATCAACGGCTCAACCGTGCGCCACATCGATGTCATGTACGCAAGATCCGACGATGAGCTGGAGTCCTGCTTCGCGGATGCCGCGGTCACCTACGACGGGCGCAACACGGCCAGCACAACCGTCACAGTGACCAGCGGGACCTACGCGGCTGGCAGCGCGGCAACGATCACCGCGTCTGCGGCCACGTTCCAGAATGCTGTGTCTGAGGCCGGTGACCAGATCGTGCTGGAGAGCCCTGCGGGCACGTACTTCCGTCTCACACTTGGGTCGGGCACCTCCGGCACCACAGTTAGGGCCGCTACCATAGGCTCCACGGCTCTCCCAACGGTACTTCAGGCCACTGCTCAGACGGCCTGGGCCTTCGCAAGGAGAACCTTCACCGGACTGACGCACCTCACCTCGACACCGGTGGTGGTGCTCTCAGACGGTGAGGCTGCTGTCGGCACTGTGTCTGCCGGTAACGTGCTTACATTGGCGGATTGTACCCCAGCTCTAGTACCCGGCTTCGTCATCACGGCAGGACTACCCATCGTTGCTGAGCTGGAGCCTCTGTCGGTGGTGACCCCTGGGCAACAAGGCCCGCTTATGGAGACTAGCAAGATGATCTCCACTGTCAGATTGATGGTCGAGAACTCGCGGTCTTGTTACGTTGGCAACAGCTCTGCTACAACCTACGAGGCTACGCTCAAGACTGCGGAAGACACGAACACACTCGTCACCCAGGGGGACGGGATCATCGAGGTCACTGTAGGCTCGACGTGGAACCGCAACGGAGTGTTTTACCTCAAGCACACCAAGCCTTACCCCCTGTCCATCATCGCGCTGTTGTCTGAAGTGGAGGCCGGGACATGATCCTCCTCGCCCCCGCCGACTACGAACACGCGCTGATGCTTGCGCCCAACGTCAGACCAGCCGACATCGACGAGCTGTGGGACGGCTACCGGGTCACCCCTCTGGAGGCCATGGCCTCCAGCATCAAGGCCTCGTTTCAGTCTTGGGCAGGAACCGTAGACGGCGAGCCCATTGCGGTAGCTGGTGTGTACCAGCCGGACAAGCACAAGCGCGAGGGCCACCCGTGGATGATCGGGTCCAAGCACCTCGACCGCAAAGACCTGCGGCGCGACTTCTTGGTCACCAGCAAGGACATACTGTGCATCATGCTGGAGTCGTTCGACTACCTGGAGAACCATGTGGACGCCCGCAACACCAAGGCCATATCGTGGCTCAAGTGGCTGGGCTTCACGGTGGGAGAGGCCAAGCCGTTCGGGCCTGATGGCCTCCCGTTCCACCACTTCTGGATGAGGGGGTAACTATGTGCTGGGCAGCTTTGATCGGGCCGGTTATGCAGGTTGCAGGCGGCGCAGCGCAGAGCGGGCAGGATGCAGAGAGCCTTTCAGCTACTGCTGATCTCATGGGCCTGCGTGCTGAGGATGCTCAAAAGCGCGGAGACATCGGCGTCGAACAGAAGAGGACCGAGACTGCGGGGGTCGTGGGGATGCAGAGGGCCATAATGGGCGCCTCTGGTGTGGATGTGAACACCGGCAGCGCCGCGCAGGTTCAGACCGACACGGTGGGTGCCGGAACGCTGGACGCGGAGACCATTCGGTTGAATGCCGCCCGAGAGGTGTGGGGCTTCAGGACTGAGGAAGCAAATCTGCGGGCTCAGGCCGAAGCAAAGGAGGCCGGGTCGTTGAAAAACTGGCTGTTGCCTGGAGGTTGGAAAGGCGCCCGGGACATCATGCTCAGCGGAGGTATAAAAGCACTTCCTACCAGTCTCGGCTACAAGACGCCCGGGATGTTCGGTGGTAAAGATAACTTCGACCAGAAGAAGGTTCCGCTGCAAAAGCCGAGGTGATGTGTGCCTAAAGTCCCCGTCTACAACCAACCTACCGTGCAGGCCGCACCTCTGCGCGTAGGCAACAGCCCGATGATCGAGAGCGGACTTGCCAAGGGTTTGGCCGTAGGTTCGCAGTTCGCGCAGATAGTGGTCAATGAATACCAGAAGGCCCAGGACGAAGCATCCACCTCACAGGCTCAGGCCGCGCTCAGCCAAGTAGCCTCGTCCGATCTCGACGCCCAGGCCTCGTACCGAGTCAAGGAGGGCAAGGACGCCATCGGCGGCACAGGATCGCTGCTCGAAGAGCGCAAGAAGCGGGCGGAGCAGATCGCCGTCAACCTGAAGGGCGCAGCTCTGAAGAAGTTCAAGGCTGGCCTCGACAGGTCCGAGATCGGCTTCAAGAGCACCGCACTCAACCACGAGACCAACGAGGTCATGAAGTTCAACAAGACCACTCGCGAAGGCACCTATTCCTCCATCAATCAGACCTCCGCATCGGACCCGCTGAACACCGTGCTGCTGTCAGAGCAGCGGGCCAAGCACGACGCCCAGCTGAAGGACGAGCTGGACAAGACTGGGCTTGAAGGCCCGGAGGCTGCTGAAGCTGCGGCGATGCTGAAGGTCAGCAGGGACACAGCACTCCACGCTTCGGTCCTCGGCGCTCGACTCTCCAAACCAGGAGGGGCAGCGTCTGCCAAGCAGTACTTCGATGAGGTCAAGCACGAGATGGCTGCTCCTCACCGGGCTAAGTACCAGGAGCTGATCGACGCCGACGTGCGGCACGACTCCGTCAACATGGCGGTCGATTCCGTGTGGGAGATGTCCGGCTACAACTACTCAGAGAAGGCTGCTCTGCTGCGAGACGAGTTCAAAGGTGACAAGGAAGCCGAGACCGAGGCTCTGCAGTCGCTGCGCGCCCGTGACAGCGAGGCCAAGCAGGTCGAAAGCGAGTCCAATGGCAAGATCTGGGACATGAGGTACGGCTACAGCGGCAACAAGCCAATGAGCCCAGCCGAGATCCGGAAGACAGCGGCCTGGAGAGACGAGCTGACAGGTGAGCAGCGCCGACACTTCGAGAAGGAGTTTCTCTCCGACGCTCGGGCGGCCAGAGCCGAATCGCGTGCTGCGAAGGCCGACGTGTCTGACGAGGTTAGTATTGGCCAACATGCTGCTTTCTACGGGTTCCTGGAACGCCCAGAGGAGTTGGCCAGCATGACCCATGCACAGATTGCCGCACATACCAAGGATCTCGGACCCGAGCTAACGAAGAAGCTGATGGCCCACAACACCAACCTGAAGCTCGGAGCGGGCAAGCTCGAGAACGTGAAGATCGACATGACGGAAATGAAGGCCTACATGGACGAGTACGGGCTTACGGTCAAAGGTCCGAAGGACGACGCTGGCAAGGCTCGCCGAGGCCAGTTCCTGGACGCTTACACCGAGACCGTGCAGAAAGCCAGGAAGGACAAGGGTGGTCACATCGGCGACGTCGAGGAGGCCAAGATCGCGAAGAGCTTACTCACGAAGTACCGGATTCGTGAGGAGCGGTGGGGCCCCGACAAGGTAGAGGACAAGTTCGCATTCGAGGTTGATGACCCATCCAAGCTTGACCTCGAGCACCCGGTATCGGCGCAGCGCAGAGCGGTCCTCTACCTCAAGGAGCAGGGGTTGCCAATCAACGACAAGACGGTGGCATCGGCCACCGCTGAACTGCTGAAGCCAAAGCCTAAAGCCCCCTCAAGACCGTCGCCAATTCTACCTAACCGTGGGAGCGCCCAGTGAGCGACGAGGATCTCAGGGCCTACGCCGAACGTCTCAGGGCTGAGACCGAGAAGGACAGCGGCCTGCGGGCAAATGCCGCCGTAGCTTCGCAATACGACCCTGAAGCCTACGCGAAGTCTGTACGCATCGCCGCCAAGCGTGGCATTGCTCCCACGGCTGTGGCTGACAACCTGCCCGAGTTCGAGCAGGCCGAGATCGACGACAAGTACAAGGGCATGGCTCTCACCCACCCGCGCCTGACGAAGTTCATGACCCCACTCAGCAACGCCATCGTTGCCCAGGACGACGTCGAGACCCTGAAGCAGTTCGAGCAGAGGATCTTCGCCCAGATCGATGACTCCTCCAAGCGCAGCAGGTGGGAGTCAGCCAGCGGGTCCACACTCGCCTCTATGACGTCCATCGGCAAAGGCCTGACTACCGACTTCAGTAGGCTCGGGGATGCCACCATCGGCAGGTTCAACCAGGGGCTCGCCGACCTGATCGGCCTCGGGGATAGCTACCGGCAGACCAGGGCCCAGTCCGAGATGATGCGCGAGGACTTCGATAAGCAGTTCTTCTCCTACGCTGAGGAGGCCGCCCGAGCCAGCATCAATCCTGAGTTTACAGTCACTAACGCCATCGCAGGTGCTGCCCCTGACATCGCTCTGGCGCTGCTCACGGCCGGTGCAGGCACGGGTCTCACGGTGGCATCGAAGGCCCCTGCAGCCACGTCATTGGTGGGCAAGGCAGGCCAGTACCTGCTCAGGAACTCCGGCAAGATCGCTGCACAGACCGCGACCTCGTTCCCACATGTCTTCAGCTCTGAGATCGACGAGTACCAGCATAACAACCCCAACGCAGGAAGGGTTGAGGCCGCGGGGGCGTCGGCCATCAGTGCTACGGTGCAGTCCGTGCTCGAGGGTCTGGTCGAGGTCCCCATCATCGAGAAGATGCAGGCAGCCAAGGGCGTACTTAAGCGCGTCACCGGTCTGCTGTCAGCTTCCGGAATGGAGGGTGCAGAGGAGGTGGCCCAGAGGCTCGTGTCCCAGGTCATGCTCCCGGACCCGTCAGGGCAGCGCACACTCACCATCGACGAGCTAGTCAACGACGCCATCGGCGGAGCTGCTGCTGGGCTCTTCTTCGGTGGCGCGGCGATGGTCGCCCCCAAGCCGAAGAGCAGCACTCAGGACCTTTTGGAGACGTTGGCTGACCCCGTCAAGAACAGCAAGCTGCTGGGGAGGATGCCTGAGGCCTACCAGAAGTATGTGGAGACCGTGACCAAGGACGGACCACTGGAGACCCTTGGTATCCCTGTCACCGCCTGGGAGACCTACTACCAGAGCCAGGGAGAATCTGGGATGCTGGCGGCAGCTGAGCTTGGGGTCAGTGCGGAAGAGTACACCCAGGCGCTCGAACTGCAGGATGACATCCGCGTGAGCACAGCGGCCTTCGCCACGAAGATCGCACCAACGCCTGTCATGGACGCTCTGGCCAAGGACATCAGGATCGGGCAGGGGAATCTCACCGACCGAGAGGCCGAGGAGGCTGAGGCTGAGCGAGAGGCCAAGATCCAAGAGGTTCTCAAGGCCTTCAAGGAGGACCCCAAGGCATCGAAGGAGGAAGCCACGTCTTGGGCAGACGAGCTGAACCGACAGCTCGTGGCGTCCGGTCGCCCGAAGGTCGAGGGTAAGCAGGCCACCAAGCTGTTCGCCGAGATGCTCGTCAACACCGCAACGCGGAACAACATGACCGTGGAGGGCCTGCTGTCGGACATCGGGTTCTCGGTCGGAAACGCCCCAGCCCTGACCGCAGCACCCAACCTCGGGTCGCAGAGCGGAGGGGTTACGAGGGTCTCGCGGGGCTCAGTGACCCTTGAGTCAATGCCGGGTGAGACCCTCAGGAAGGAGATCTTCCCAGGCATCGACAAGGCCACCCCGGAGCAGATCCAGTCCTACCACGGCGAGAAGATGGGCATCGTGTTCACGGCCATGCAGGAGGCCGGTCTTCGCCCCCTGAAGGGGCCCCAGGGCAACGGGTACTGGTCACGCGAGTCCAACCCGGTCAACTCGTTCAGCATCTCCATGGAAGGTGGCCTGGAAGACCTTGCGCGTGCTGCCCAGATCGCAGCGGACGTCACCGCTGATCAGGACGGGGTCGGCTGGAACGCACCCGAGCCCACCGACGACCCGGCCCAGGAGAACGCGCTTCTGGTAGGCCTGGACCGCAAGCTGACGGCTGAAGAGACCGCCGCGCTCGGCAGGGCCCTGGAAGACTCCGGGCTGCCGGTCTTCCTCGACGCGGCTAACCCATCTAATATCAAGGTGATAGCCTACGACGGCAGCACAGTGGCCGAGGGGCTTCACAAGATCATTGGCGATGCTCTGCCGGACGGAGTAAAATTAACCCATCCCGTGACGCGCTACAAGGCTCGGACGGGACTTGCCACGCGGAGCACCGATGCGCGATATGACACCGATCTCAGCACCGAAGGATCACCCGATCTACTCCGAGATGCCGTCAATCGTGGGTCTGCGGCGATCAAGGCCCTCAACGACCGCGTCCGAACCGACTTCGGGTGGGGAACATCCGATGCAGACGGCGGCGGACGCAGCGGAGGAATTCCTAGCTTCGGAAATCCGGTCCCAGGCTCCATCAGCATCTACGCCATCCACTACGGAGCGGTCGGAGGGCTCGACGCCCTAGACCCCAACAAGAACGGGATCACGCCTGGGCGGGAGAGCACCCGACTGAAGGGCCTGAAGAAGGGTGACCCTCGTCTCCAGAGGGTCTACCTGTACCCCTCCGAAGAGGGTGTCCTGCCTCCCAAGGAGGACCTCGTCAAGGGTGAGGTTCCCTACGAGGTCAACCTCTCCGGGGTGTACGATCTGACCGCCGATTCCTTGGGCCTGAGGGCCTCCTCCAGGGCCGCTGCTGACAAGCTGACTCACGCGGAGGCCGAGCCCTTCAACGCCCTTGAAAAGGCCATCCTAGACGCGAGCTTCAACGGCTACCTGCAGGACACTGCCGGTGGCGGGAAGATGATCGTCCTGCTCGGGCCTCAGCCGGTGCCGGTCCACGAGATGGGGACACCGTTCCTGACCACGCTGCACCAGTCCGTGAAGCTGCGCACCGGCGAGGAGACGCTTGCTAAGTACGGGCTCGACCCTGCCAGTCGACCTACCATTCGCCTCGTTGCGCAGGCTCTCGAGGAGCGGCAGCATGACCTGTACGGCGCTATCGACGCGAGCGATCAGTCCGATGAGACTGCCATGAAGCTCTCCAAATGGATGGCCGAAGAGGTCGCCTTCGAGCTGCAGCACCCTGAGAAGTCGGGGGCTGGCTGGTACTCTTACAAGTTCCAGCGGGCACTGGACATCATGGGCGAGCGGTTACCCATTCTGAAGACTGACCAGGATGCCCGCGACATCTTCACGGTGCTGATCGCCATCACTTCGGACGGCTCCAAGGTGGTGCCGAACTTCCGCAGGGCAGCCGACCTGTTCGAGGGCTACCGCAAGGACGGCAGCCTGAGCACCGCCATCGGCCACAACCGGGACGTGTCGGCGAACCTCGAAGTCATGCAGAACCTGTTGACTGAGATGGGCCCCAAGGGTGCTCGTGACTACCTGCTGCAGGAGGCCACGGTAAAGGAGCTGAAGAAGATCGCTGCCGCCAGTGGCAGGGAGTTCGACTCCGAGTATCAAGTTCACATCAAGCTGCCTATGGCTGCTGTGGAGCTGGGGCCCAAGATCGGCGCCTTCTATGCGAACCTCATGGGGTCTCATGGCTACTTGACCATGGACCGCTGGTGGAGTCGGACCTTCAACCGCTACCGCGGTTCAGTCGTCCCCACCGTCACCCGCGCCGGCCTCGACCGCATGAAGCAGCTGCTGGGCAGGCCTAGAATGCGTGATGACTCCGTGATAGCGGAGTCCGTGAAGCTGGTGGAGAGCTACAAGAAGAAGGGCTTCAAGAACGGCACCGAACTAGAGAAGGCCGGTAACACGATCTGGAAGGCAGCTTACGGGGAGCTTGAGGATACCCCCTACGGTGCCAAGGACCGCACCTTCATGCTTAAGACCGTTGACTTCGCTCAGAAGGAGCTGGCGAAACAAGGTCACGACATTTCCATCGCGGACATCCAGGCGATCCTTTGGTACTATGAGAAGAGGCTTTATGGCGAACTCGGCGCAAGGCAATCAGCAGACGTCAGCTACGAAGAAGCGGCAACCAAAGTTGCCGGTGATG
>ERZ1292625.1964-Hain-H41-01um-R1-1964-length-20992-cov-44_pt1 | contig 20992 bp, 16 predicted proteins | sample MGYA00564400_ERZ1292625 | MGnify/ENA primary metagenome ERZ1292625 (study PRJEB36523, sample SAMEA6512639) | groundwater metagenome | collected 2019-01-08 | study: AquaDiva: Metagenomics assemblies of 32 groundwater samples
CATATGGTCGGATTTCCTGCTCACCCCACTTCGTGGGGTTCGCTAACCCAATTGTCTAAGGAAAAGGGGAACTATTTGTAGAGCCCTTGCGAGGGCTTGACGGATACCCGTCAGGTACTTTACAGAATCCGTCAACTGGCCGTATTTTCGGCCAGACTACGGTCTAACGGTTGACGGCTGACGGTAACGGCTACCGTTACCGTTAAAGTACCTTAAAAACAACACCCATGCCAGTCGCATATGCCTTTTGAAAGGCATACAAACCAAGTGCTAGAAAACAGCTACAGGGTGCTTCGCACAGCACTTGGTTAGAAGACAAAACAGAACAAAAACATTGCTTCTGAAAGTTTCCCTATCGGGAATTCCGCCTGCGGGCGGAAAAAGAAAACCCCTTTAATGTTCTAGAATGGTAATTTTTGAGTTAGTAGAATTGTCGTCTACTACAACAGTTCTTCCAATCGGGAGTGTAACTTTCGGATCTGTATGTGATATATAAAAAATTTTCATTTAAGTATCTTTTCATAGAATAAATTAAAGTGTGAACTGTTACGAACAAACTTGAACTTGGTTTCACAAAAAACATTGCCTCTATCTCACCGCTTATATTGGTCAGGGAGCTAGGAGTCGAACCTAGTATCACATGGTCCAAACCATGTATGTTGCCATTACACCACACCCAGATATTTATCTTAATAAGTTTCTATTTTGCCACTTTCATAATAACATATTTATCTTTATTGTGCTTAGTGTAGAAAGAATTTTATACAAAAATAAAGGGTGGTCGAAGTGATATTGAGGTCTTAGATAAATGACGTCAAAATATTCCAAAAATAGTTCAAACTTCCAACGCTATTAAAATAATGTTAGAATAGACTCAACATGAATTCTAAGAAAAATAGATTAACTAAAAAAAGTGAGAATATTTCACAATGGTACCTCGACCTTATTGATCTAGCCCAGTTAGCTGACTATGGACCAGCAAAAGGGACTATGATAATACGCCCATATGGATATGCCATTTGGGAAAACATCCAAAAGGCACTTGATGAGAAAATTAAGGAATCTGGTGCGGTTAATGCGTATTTCCCTTTATTTATTCCAAATTCACTTTTTAGCAGAGAAAAGGAACATGTAAAAGGATTTGCTCCAGAAACGGCAGTTGTAACGATTGGTGGTGGAGAAAAACTAGTAGATCCCTTAATTGTTCGCCCTACGAGCGAAATGATTATGTATGAGGCCTATTCTAGATGGATTTCTTCATGGCGTGATCTCCCAATGGTTATCAATCAATGGAATAACGTTGTTAGGTGGGAAAAGAGAACATATCCATTTCTCAGAACCTCAGAATTTTTATGGCAAGAAGGACACGGTGCACATGCAACAAAAAGGGAAAATTTTGAAAGAGTTCTGTGGGCGATCAATACTTACGCAATGATTTGCAGAGACTTTTTAGCAATTGATGGCATTATTGGCCAAAAAAGCGAGTCAGAGAAATTTGCTGGTGCAGATGCAACACTTCCCTATGAGATGCTTATGCCTGACGGAAAGGCTTTACAAGGCTGTACTTCACATGACCTCGGTCAGAATTTTTCAAAAACTCTCAGTATCGCTTTTCAGGACAAAGAAGGGAAATCAGTTTTTGTTTGGCAAAATAGCTGGGGATTTACGACAAGAACAATTGGAGCATTAGTCCTCGTGCACGGCGATGATAATGGCTTGGTACTTCCCCCAAAAATAGCCCCTGTAAAAATTGTAATTATTCCTGTCTTAGGTAAGAAGGATGAAGAAATTTTAAAATATTGCCAAAAAATTAAGGACATTATCAAAAAGGCTAAAAGTGACTTTCCTGGAAATGTTGAAATTTATAGTGACGTTGAAAAAAGTTTTGGTTGGCGAATCAATGATTCTGAAATTCGAGGAATTCCGATCAGGCTAGAGATAGGTACAAGGGAAATGCAAGATAAAACTGTAACAATAAGTTTTAGATTGCTCAGTATGGAAAAAAAGATATCAAGTCTAGAGATATTGCCCAATAAATTAAATCTGTTGTTGAAAACAATCCAGCAAAAAATGTTGGAGAATTCAAAAAACTTTCTAGAAGAAAACACATTTGAAGTTAAGGATTATGAAGACTTCAAAAAGATAATGAAAACTACCCGAGGATTTATTAAAGCTTTCTGGTGTGAAAATGTAGAATGCGAGAAAAAAATCAAAGAAGAAACAAAAGCTTCTACTAGATGTAAACCGCTGAACGTAAAGGAAAAAACTGGGAATTGCATTTATTGTGACCAACCAGCGAAGTTTATCTGGTACTTTGCTCAAGCATATTGAAGCCTTAATATTTTCGATTTTAAAATGAAGCTAACGGAACTTTTTTTCAAATCAACTAATCAAGACTATTCTGACCTGCGGTTGTCCGAGAGGTATTTGAGAAAAGGAGGCTTTATCCAAAAATACATTGATGGCAGATATTATTTTTTACCGTTAGGTGTTTTGGTTTTTAACAAAACATTGAGTCTACTAAGAAAACACATGAACAATATTGGTGCCCAAGAATCAACCATTCCGCTTTTTCACTCAAACAATTTAAGATCAGAAAGTGGTAGAGAATATATTGATGAACAATTTGTAAATAACCTAAGTGATCATGATGGAAATATTTTTAATTTAGCAGCTTCACCTGAAGAAATGTATATCAACTTGATTCGTCAATATGCTTTGTCAGCTAGCGACTTACCAATTATTTTTTTTCAATTCGGAAAAAAATTTAGGGACGAAGACCATACACGATATTTATTAAGGCTTAAAGAATTTACAATGATGGATGCATATTCTTTCCACAGTAGTCAAAAAAACTTTAACGAAACTTATGAAATTATTTCTCATACCTATATAAGTTTTTTTAATAAACTTAACCTACAAGCCAAAAAGGTATGTTCGTTTAACGGATTAGCTGTTGGAGCCTCTGCCCATGAATTCATATTTGATTCAAGCGTTGGTGAAAGTTCGTATTTAGAGGCTGATGATGGTAGTTATATCGCACATACGGATGTTGCGAAGTTTAGGCAAGACTCAATGGGAAATTATTTTTCGAAGGATGGAAAAAAAATAATCATGAAAAATGGTATTGAATTGGGAAATATATATCAGCTTGGTTACTATTTTACCTCTAAGATGAATAATGCTACTTTTACCAACAACAACTCTAAAAAAACTAAATTTTATATGGGTGCATATTCGATAGGAATTGAAAGATTAATTGCGTCAGTTGTTGAGAAAAATCACGACGATAAAGGCATTGTTTGGCCTTCATGCATTTCTCCTTTTAGTGTTTATATCGTTTCAGTTGTAGGGAATGAAGCTTTAGCAGAAAAAATCTGCAACAACTTAAATAAAAAAATGGACGTTCTTTATGATGATAGAAAAGATATCTTATTTAATAAAAAAATGGATGATGCCTGTATAATTGGAATTCCATACATCGTCATCCTAAATAAAAAAGATACTGAAAAAAAACTCTGTACAATTCTTTTCAGAAACAATTTTAAACAAGTACAATTGCCACTCGATAAAATATCCGATTATTTATCAAAATTGGTTACTAAGAACTAAAATGTCATTACTAAAACTTTCCATAATAATGCCAGTTCATAATGAAGAGGCTTATTTATTACACACCCTTGAGACTTTATCAAAACAAATCAACAATAAGGGAATGCCATTAAAACCTGGAACTTTTCAAGTAGTCATCGTTAATAATGCTAGTACTGATAAAACAGGAAGTATTTTAAAAAAATTTACGGAAAGTAATAAATCTTTTACAATCACTATTATTGAAAAGGCAGAAAAAAGTTGCGTAGCATCAAGGATTATCGGCTACAATTTTGTCATAAATAATCCTCAATTCAGAACGGACATTTTGGCAAGCGCAGATGCCGACATTTCTTTTCATCCACAATGGGTAAATACTATAATTGAAAAATACAAACATGAGCATTTTGATCTACTTTCTAATGCTGGTTGTTTCCCTTTAGACTTCTGGAAAAAGGTTCCAAATTTAGTACAAAAATATCTGGACGAAATAGGAACAATCTTTTTTGGCGATGAAGTCATTAATTGGTTGGGAGTTAAGGGAAAGTCTTTTTGGTTTACAGAACAAGTCTTCTTTGATTTTACACGCCTAATAACAGATCAATGTTTTGCTATTTCCAGAAAAACATACGAATCTGTTGGAGGTTATACATTGGATTTTATAGATAACAAGAAAAAAGTGGAATTTACTGATGAAGGTGGAAGGTTGTCTGCAAAAATTGAGAGAACAAAAGCAAAAATTGTATATTCTAACGAGGCTCCATATACAGCAAGTGCACGTCGTGTTTTGAATGATCCAATTAAATTTCTTGGAGGAAGACTTTATGACATTGGATACATGGGAAAAGTGTTTAGGTCAACATCTGATGATAAATATAAAACGCTGAATGAATTAGCATTAAATGCTGATTACACGGGAATTAGAAAGTATATAATCAAAAACTACATTTTATTGAAATGCATTACTCGGCCATATTTGATTTTAAAAAATAAACATTATTTTGGTAATTTTTATAATGAACTGGAAATTGAGATCAAACAATGGTGGATTCAAAAGAAACAATTGGAAATTGGTAGAGAAGCTATGGAATTTGCCGAGCAATTAACAGATAAGTATTATTCAGAGATAATGGAGAACCTTTCAAAGCAAATAGTTACTTGAACGCTCTTAAATAGTGTTTTCCTTTTCAAGAATACAATCTTCTAAAACCAAAGTATCTACATTCGTTGAATAAAACAATGCAACAGCTTGAGAAGGAGACTCCACAATTGGTTGCCCACCCACATTTAGACTAGTATTTAGTACTCCAGGAATTCCGGTTTTTTTGTAGAATTTTTCTATAATTTCCCTATATCTACCTTGGTCGGGATATACACTTTGAAGTCGAGCTGTTTTATCTATATGAGTAGCCTCTCTCAGCATTTCATAACCAAGGTCAGTAGTCTTTAATGTAAAAGACATAAATGGAGAATCTTGATAATCCTTAATTAATTCCGAACCATGTTCGTGTAATATTGAAGGTGCAAAAGGTCTGAACTGTTCCCTATTTTTAATAATGTTTACCTTATACTTCATATTCTTCACTTTAGGATTAGCCAACAGGGATCTGTTGCCTAAAGCTCTCGGACCAAACTCCATGCGACCTTGAAATAATGCAACAATTTTCCCCTCTGATAGATCAGATGCTACCTTTTCCGAAATATCAGAATATTGTTTGTATTTAATCCGATTTTTTTCGAGATATTCCCGTATTTCAGAGCTAGAATAATTCGTTCCTAAATAAGCATTATTCATACTTCCGACTTCAAAACCAGATTTAATTTGCACACATGTTGCAGCTCCTAAAGCTCCGCCAGCATCACCTACAACTGCAGCTACATAAACCTTTTTGAATAAATGGCTACTAACAATTTTACCATTTAACACAGAGTTCTGAGCCACACCTCCAGCAAGGCATAAATATTCATCTTCATCTCTTTTGTATTTTTGGATTAGTTTAAATACAACACTCTCTACAGCCTGTTGTGCGCTAGCAGCAATGTTTTTATGGTTTTCATTTATTTTTTCCGTAGGTAGTCGCCTTTTAGGTAAAACTTTTTCCATATATTCATTGAACCAAGGGAGCTGTCTGGTAGTGAATTCTGGATACCTATTCCAAACTTCTTTGTGTAAGCAATCAGAATTAAACTTGTAACCATCTTCAGTGACTTTCAGAAGTGGAGACATATCTATTGTTGGTTTGCCATGTGTTGCCAAACCCATTACTTTTCCCTCATCTTCACTACATTTAAATCCTAGATACTGAGTAATAAGAGCCATAAATAAGCCAAGTGAATTGGGAAAAGATATTTCATCAAGAAGATTTAATTCCTTATTGTTTCCCCTAAAAATACTGAAAGAAACACCATCCCCTGTCATGTCTATTGTCATAACTAAAGCCTTCTTGAACCCCGAATAGTAATAGGTAGAAGCAGCATGAGCCAAATGGTGACCTATAAACTCGATCTTTTTGGGCTTTGAGCCAAAATTATATTCACAATAAGAATTTAAGCGTTCCTCATGTCCAATCCAACTTGTTCGAGGAAAGGCAAGTACATCAACATCCTTCATTGTTATACCAGCCTTTTTAAGAACATACCCAATTGCCCTGTCGGGCATTACACCGATTGCACATTTATATCTAATCATTCTTTCTTCCTCGACTGCAGCTATTAATTCGTTATCGTGAATTAAGACAGCATCAGGATCGTGTTCGGTTCTTCCAAAGTTGCCTTGTATTCCCAATATGTACATATGATGTATTTAATCAGATAATCAGGAAATTTTCAATCGTGAATTATATTATTAATTGCGCTTTCGGTTAAAAAAGCATAATATTCTAGAGAACAATATTATGTGGAAAACATTATCTTCAAAGAAGATTATCAGTAATAAAAACCTAGTTATCGTGGAAGATAAAGTTTTGCTTCCAAGTGGAATAAAAACTACCTATCTTAGATTTGAATATAAAACTGATGCTGTTTTAGTTATAGTTACTCGAAAAGATGGAAAAATTCTCTTAGAAAAAGAATATTCCTACCCACAAAATACAGAACTATATCAGTTTCCAGCAGGAGCACTGAACCAAAAAGAAACACCTTTAGATGGTGTAAATAGGGAACTTGTAGAAGAAACGGGTATTTTAGCAGAAAAATTGAAAGAGATAGGAACTTTTTTGTTGGACAATAGACATTCTACGGCAAAGGTACATGTCTTTTTAGGTGAAATGCGAGAAAAAAAGCCTTTGAAACTACACATAGATAATGAAGAGGATATAAAAAGCTTTTGGTTTTCAGAAACTGAGATTGATAATATGATAAAAAATGGGGATATTCTTATCTTTCCCGTTCTAAGTGCGTGGAGTATGTATAAATTAAAAATAGCCCTTTAACAACTCTTCCTCTTTTATTTGAAAAGTCAAAATATTTTGGTCAGGGTTTTTTAGTTTGTTGTGGAAAAGAGTATACGAACTAAAAACTAGGGATTTGGAGGAACTAACCAAGCTATTTCAGACTTAAGTGTATAAAATAAGTATTTATAATAACCCTTTGCTAACAGTGAGGGAGAAAAACATCTCATATTGCATCCCTAGTTTACTAGGTCTAATATTAATTAATATGGATGAAGTAGTTGATCCAATTAGAAGTAACATTGCAAAGAAACAGGTTAGAGATTCAAGTGGTAAATTTGTAGACAAAGAAGATCCAACAAAACTACCACCAATATCAGTTACTGTTAATAATCCTACTTCTGTAAATACAACAAATCCACCTGATTTATTAAATGTAAAAGTAACCAACCCACTTGTATATATTAAATATTGGTGGAAAAGAATATTAGCCAATGAAGGATTAGACATGAGAGTTAGGGCAAAACCACTTACAGTTTTTGGATTAGCTATTATATTATTCTCAGGTGTTTTTGGTTTAGGAGGAATTGTGTTTCCTAAGTTCTTTCCATGGATGAAATTTAACAACAACATAATAACCACAGTTTCTCCAACACCAATCCCAGAAATTTTAAAAGATACTGCACTAAAAGGAACACTCACCAAGACAAACACTAACCCTGTGAAATTTTATTTAATCACAACCTCAACAGAAGCAGTTACATTAGAAATACCAGTTGGTTTTAATCTAGCTTCACTTGTTGGAAAAAGAATTCTTGCAGTAGGTACATATGATTCTAAAAACAAAGTATTAGAAGTAGAGGATATACAAGATCTAGAGGTATTATCAACAACTCCAATACCAATACCTACAACAACCCCAACACCAAAGCCTACAGAAACGCCTACTATTGTACCCACTATAATTCCAACAATAGAACCAACAGCAACTCCTGAGCCAAGTCCTTTGTCTTATTAATGTTTGATTAGCAATTAATGGGTTATTTAGTGTAAAATTTGATTATGACAAAGAAAGAAGAAATATCAAAGAAGGTTAATAATAAAAATGCAATATTATTGCTGTCAGTCTTTGTACTCATTTTTTCCTTAATTGTTATTGTTTTACCTAAAACAGATAAAATAGATCAACTTGAACAAAAAGTAAAAAGTGATTCTCAGTATTCAGTAGAATATAAGCATGGTGTTTCGTACACAGATTCAGTTTATGGTGTAAAAATTGAATTTCCTGAAGGTGTAAATAGTTACAAATACAAAGAATATAAATGGCCGAGTCATCTTCGTGCATACAACCCAATTTTTGAAAAGACTTTTGCGAGTAATAATAATAAATTTAATTTTGAAACTGGAAATTTTTATTTAAGTAATGATAATCCACAGACATTGGGCGATCTTATTTCATATAAAGTATACGATATTAAAAAATGTAATGATTCAATTACTGACAGCAATGAAGATAAATTTTGTAAAAAATATGTATATACGACAGAATTATCTGGGATCACTAAAGACGACTATGAACCTTATTCTTATTGGATTAGAAATGATAATTATGTAATAATGTTTGGAATAATTGATGAAGATATTAAATCCGTAAATTCAAAATACAAACTATCAGTTTCCAAAACTGATTAGTAATTTATATCTAGTCTAATATAAAATTAATTATGATAAAGAAAAAAGAAACACAGAAGATTAAAGTCTCAAAATGGATGAAGATAATATTATGGATTTTAAGTATCGTCCTAGGTTTCCTTTTGATATTTAATATTGGGTTTAAAATTTGGGTCTCGACTTGGCAAACATATAGAAATGATGAGTTTGGCTTTTCATTAAAATATCCAAAAAGTTGGTATCTGGGTGGGACAGACGTCACTAAAAAACACTTTGAAGAAATTGGCTCAGTATTTTTTTGGGTAGATAAAGAAAAACCTGAAAAGGTAAAGGGTGCAACCGAACTTAGAAGATCAAATGGAGATGTAGTTGTGTATATTAGTAAAAAATCAGATTTTAGTAATAAATTACCAAAATCAGAAACTTATAAACCTGCTATATATGGAAATAAAAGTGGGCACGAGAGGGAAGGAATTGGCGGTATAACTACTACCGGAATGTGGATGAGTGAAAAGTATGTTGGTATCGACCTTGGTAGTAACAGTTTCAGTGCCGATACATTAACCTATACAAAAAATAATCCAGCCTCTATCCTAATAGGTAAAATCGAACATAAAATAGGATCCACTATCCTTGATAGCTTCAAATTTGATTAATGAACAAAAAAAAGAGCAGATCACTTTCCAGAATTGATTCTGAATTATGTCTGCTCTTTTAACTAATTAGTTACTTCATTATGGTTTCCACCAAGGTATGTAGTTGCAAGCAAAATTTTGCCATCCTTGATAGTCATCACAATTGATAACTGTCGGTTGAACTGTGGGAACATATGTTCCTGCTGGGAATGGTTCTGTAACAAACCTCATGCACGAGAGTATTTGTATTTGAACATCATTTCTTGTTCCACATTTTTTATCCCAATTGGCATCATTAATATTTACAGTTATACCAACTGAAGAAACAACCTCTCCAATATGACCAATGCTTGATGCTCCACCACAATTTGCTTGCCAAATTATCAAGTCACCTTTTTGAGGCGTTTCGTTTGATTCTCTGACGCGAATTTGCATCAACGGTCCAGTTTTTGGTGGATCATTGTATGGAGTTTCTTTTTCAGCATTTACAAGCACGTCTAAAGGTGTTGAATCACCTGTACCAGTTGACCATCGATTCATATCTGGTCTAAAACCTTCATCTCTCATCAGTGTCATACATTGAGGTTCACACCATGCTTCGACACTGTTTGCCTCAGCTAAATCACATGCAAGCCAGCCAATTAACCACCAACTGCAGTAGAATGGTTCTTCAATTGCAACTGGTTCAATTGGTGCTTCGATCAATGGTTGCGGCGTATCAGTTGGCAGAGGTACCGATGTGGCTGAAAACGTGGGAGTGGAAACACCTTGTTGTTGAGGCACCGTCGGATTGCAGGGAAGAAAATACTTATTTTTGATTTCCCAGAATTTATCAGGTTCTCTTAAGATATCTGGAATATCAGGTCCTCGTGGAACACCAAGCAACTCTGATTCAGGTACATCCCACATATTTCCCTGTAAATCTCCACTTACACAAATAGCCTCTGCTGTTTCGGGATTTGGTATGAGCCATCTTTCGTGCCTCTTACTGTACATGATATAGATATCTGACCCTATTCTTGCAGGATAAATCTGATGAGCTGTTCCAAACACTGCAACTTGTCCTGGGTAAAAGTAAGAGATGTCTTTCAACTCATAGTCCATCTCTGTGACAATTGGATTATTCCAACCATTGTCACCCAATTTTGCAACCTCCAATCTTATCTTGTATATATCTGGAGAGTATTCGTTTGTACAAAAAGTTCTTTCAAACTTTAATTCAGAACTCTCCTGCCAGTCACTATCTCCAAACCTTATTCTCATTGATCTGAAATTAGGATCCGGACTGACTTCAGCTCCAATTGTGATACATGTTCCGACCATTTGCGGTGATGTGTTTGGAATCAATTTGAACATCAATGGAACTAATTCACAATTTTCACAATCTGATGGTATCTCGTTCGGAATTCCAATCGGCTGTGTCGAAACTGGATCGGGAACTGTAGGACTGTTTGGTATCATATTATATTCACCATTAGGTCCAACTTCAGCACTCCATCCATCCTTTCCTTCCCATCCAACTTCGAACCATCTGTAACCTCCATCACAGATAGGTCCAGCAATTATAGTGACATAGGTGTATGCAGGAATCTTGACAATGATTGATTCATCTAATCCTGGGAAAACACGTAAATTAAGTGTTTCGCCATCACCAACTGTCACTACTGCAATATCAGCCTGCTTTAATCTTGCAGGTGAACTAGGGCAATTTCCATCCTGAAGTTTAGGTACTGGCACGGAAAAAGCAGATGCAATCAAGGAAGCCAAGATTGCCACAAACAACAATTTCTTGAACATTTAACACACTCCTTTCCTCTATTAAGAGGTCTAATATGGATTATTAAGTCAAAGAACGACTCAAAACTATCGGGTGTATTGTAACACAAAATAAGGAAGATTTTAAGCCTGAAGATCCTGAAACCCTAGCCCATCAAGTTGCTTTGAAATTTTAATTTTTAAATTATTTACAGAATTACTACCAATTGCTCTTTCCTTTTCACTTTCAGTAATATCCATTACAAAAACATTAATTCCATTTCTATCAACAGCATCCTTTAACTTTCTATTTTTATTAAACTCAATTTGTTCGTATTTTGAAGAAAATATCAGTGAGCCAATATTAGTTAAGTCATCCTCAGTTACATAATTATGATTTTTCAAAACTCCACCATTTGAAGCTATATAACCTCTTTTGTCTAATTCCTCTCGAATATATTTACTCCTATCACTTCCTGCATAACAAACAGCCAAAACCATCCGTTTTTTAAAATCTTCCGTTCCAGTATCCTTAAATTCCATAATTTATTATACCAAAGAAAATTTGCCACTGTCATGGTAAAATACGTCTCATGTCAGCCGATCAACCGAAATTTCCAAAGCTAGTAAATTGCACATATTGGGGCGATGGTGTTTGTGTAGGGACAGGATGTGCAGCACAAACATTGATGGAAAATTCGGTAGACCTAGGAGATAACCCAAAAGCAACTAAAAGAAGAAATCAAATTGAAAGGGATGCAAAAAAGGCAAAATGTGGAACAACTCCACTTGTTAGACCAACTTTTAAAAAATCTTAATCTTCAAATTACTTCTCTAGTTCAATCTTAATTAAAAAGTAGTAAAATAACTTTACATGTCTTTAATTGATAATAAAAACCAAACACTACAAGATGCTTTAAAAAACGCATTGGTAACTGCAGATAGCGTTGATATCGCTGTAGGCTTCTTTTATTTTTCAGGTTTTGAGGCTTTAGCAAAAGAATTTAAGGATAAAAAGATTAGAATTCTAGTTGGCCTTGAAGTCGACCCAAAGCTTATCTCAGAAATTTCTCAGAAGGCCAAAGATGGAGATGTTGATTTATCAAAATATCAAAGTAGAGATTCAATAAATTCTAGAACCGTTAAAAAATTAAATTATATTGATACTTTTGTTGGTTTTATGAACGATAGTGATGTATTTGATTCTGACAAAGCCAATGAGCTATATGAATTATATATACAAAAAGTGAAAGATGGATCACTAGAGATTAGAAAAACTGTTGATGATTACCATGGGAAATTTTATTTAGTTCACAATAAAAAGGAATCTTCTCAAGGTGGTGATTTTCCAGGAACTGTATTTTTTGGTTCAAGTAACTTGTCTTATAGAGGTTTGAGTGGACAAGGTGAATTAAATCGTTCTAGTAGAGAAAAGAGCGAATTTGGTGAATTCGTAGGTCAATTTTCTGAAATGTGGAATGATTCAAAATCAATCTCAATTGCAGACATAAACACTAAAGATGATTTTATTAAAGCAATTATGCCTCGTGTTTGGAAATATATCTCTCCACTTCCTTATCATGTTTATATCCGTGTTTTATATGAATTATTCCATCAAGAAGAATTTAATTCTCTCAAAACTCCAAAAGTGATTACAAACGGACAATATATTGACTTAGAATATCAAATTGACGCCATTAAAATAGTTATAGATAAATTGAATAGCTATGATGGTGCAATTTTGGCTGATGTTGTAGGTCTTGGAAAAAGTATTATTTCCTCTGCGGTAGCCAGAAATATGGATATGAAGACAGTTATAATTTCTCCGCCACATCTTATTCCACAATGGGAAGAATATAAAGAGCAATTTGGAATTAGAGGATCAAAGATATTTAGTTCAGGAAAAATTCAAGAAGTTTACGACAGATACCATGAATCCAAAGATCCAATTTTGTTCATACTTGACGAGGCTCATAGATACAGAAACGAAGATACAAATGACTATAAATTATTACACCAAGTTTGCCGAAGTCATCCTGAAAACAAAGTATTATTATTAACAGCTACTCCATTTAACAATGATCCAAAAGATGTTTTTGCACTGATTAAATTATTTCAAACTCCAGGCCAGTCAACTATTCGTTCAGTTGATAATTTAAGTTTAAGATATAGGGATCTTATTCAAAGATATAAAAACTTACGAAGGGAAATGACAAAAGGAAAAGACCAAGAATCAATAAACAGAGAAGCCTCAGAAATAGCAACTGAACAAAGAAGGTTAATCGAGCCAATTATAATTCGTAGATCTCGTCTTGATCTTAACTATATAACTCGTTACAGAGAAGATTTGGTTAGACAAAATATTTCATTTGCAGAAGTAAAAGGTCCAGATCCACTTGAATATGAATTGGGAGAACTTTATGACCCTTACATAAAAACATTGGATTTAATTATCAAACCTGATAATGCTGGTTTTATCGGTGCAAGATACAAGCCAACTTCAGAAAACTATATGAACGATGAGAATCGTAAAAAATTTATTGAAAAATATAAAAATGAATTTGACGATGTTGAGGATATTAGAATCGCTCAAACCAATTTGGCAAAATTCATGAGGAGACTTCTAGTTATGCGTTTTGAAAGTTCTAAAAATGCTTTTAGGCTAACACTTGAAAAAATGATTGAATCAAATAAGTTAATTGAGAGGTGGTGGAATCAATTAGGAGTAATTCCAATTATGAAAAAGGGGCATCTTCCAGATCCTCAAGAGTATGAAGCTGAAGATGGTCAATTTGATTCTTTTGAGGAAGAATTGGAATTATTAAGAACAAAAAAGGGATTTTTAGAAATAAGTAAAGATATGCTAAATCCTCAATTTATTGAAGATGTAAAGCACGATACAGTTCTTTTACAATCAATTCATGATGAATGGTATTCAGATCCTAAATATGCAGATTTAGATCCTAAACTTGATAATGTTATTAAGGAAATTAATAAATTGCTTAAAGAGAACGAAAATAGAAAAATAGTTATTTTTTCAAGCTATAAAGATACAGTTGATTACTTGTACGACATGATGGTTAAGCGTGGTTTTGATCGAGCTACAAAATATACAGCTTCTGAAGGTACTGATGCATATAAAAAGATAATTCGTCAAGAATTTGATGCTTCAATTTCTGAATCACAACAGACAAATGATTTTGATGTTTTGATAGCTACAGATGCTTTAAGCGAAGGTTTTAACTTGCATCGAGCAGGAGTTGTTATTAACTATGATATCCCATATAACCCAACTAGAGTTATACAAAGAGTAGGTCGTATCAATCGTATTAATAAAAAGGTATTTGATTTTCTAAATATTTATAACTGTTTCCCTACTGCGATAGGTGAAGAAGAAACAAAAGTAAAAAGTATTTCAACCTTAAAAATGAAACTGATTAATGCAGTTGTTGGAAGTGATACAAAAACTTTAACTCAAGACGAAGAATTGGTTAGTTATTTTAAAGATGAATTTGATAAGGCAAAAAAAGAAGACGAGAGATTATCGTGGGATACTAAACATAGAGAAAACTTTGATATTGCATCAAAAGATGATGAGCTAATTAAAAAAGTTTTAGAATTGCCTAGAAGAAGTCGTGTTAAACGGAATGATAGTAAAAAACTTGGTACGATAGTGTTTGGTAAAAAGGGACAAAATACTATTTTTACTTATGGACTTACCCCTGAAGATATTAAGGTAACTTCTGCTGAAGATGCTCTACCAATATTTGAGTCAAAACTAAACGAAAAAGGTGTAACAGTCGATGATGATTTTACAAATGTGTTCAATTTAGCCAAAGACAAATTGTTTGCAAAACACGAGTTACCTCAAATTAAAGGCAGAAGATCGAGTGCTATCAATGTGCTAAAAACTATATCTGAAAAATTACCACATGCCAAAGATTATTGCGAAGATATTATATTAATAATTAAGACACTAGACGATATACCTGATGGAACATTAAAAGATATCTCACAACTAAAGGTAAATAATATAGAAAACGCCTACAAACAATTATTACAAATTGAGCCAGAAGCATCAGTTCGTAACAGTTTAGAAAAAGCTAAAAATACTGAAGATGCAAAGGAACTGCTATTATTTGCTGAACAATTAGAATGATAGAACTTAAAGGAGAATATCAGAGAGATGAATTTTTAAAATTTATTAGTGATGATTTTTTAAGCGATTTTAATCGAGACATAAGACAAGTAAACACAACTGGGTTAACTTCAATACAAAAGGCAAGTTATTTAGGTGAAAGCAAAAGTTTAGATTTACAAGTCTTCGAATTTTTTTATGATGGATCTTCAAATAAAAGAGTTGCATTAACTAAGGATGCTTTTTCTGTGATGAGATCAAGTGCAATATTTAAAACTTTGGCAGTTTTTAAATCAACCGACAGTGATGATTGGAGGTTTTCATTGTTAACAGCAACACCAGAAGCTACAGAAAAAGGAAAAGTGGCAGTTTCATATTCAAATCCTAAGAGATTATCATTCTTTCTTGGTCCCAACGCAAAAATAAATACACCAACGAAATTTTTAATTAGTAAGGGGAAAGTTGCTGATTTTGAAGATCTAAAAAGTAGGTTCTCAATTGAAGTTGTTAATAAAGAGTTTTACAAAGAAATTTCCCATGCATTTACAAAACTTGTTGGAGGGATGCTTATGCTTCCTGACTCAACAGATAAAAGCCAGACTAACTTAGAATTTGCAGTCAGGTTAATTGGCAGAATAATATTCTGTTGGTTTTTGAAAGAAAAGAAAAGTCATGCAGGTTTAGGACTTATGTCTGATGATCTGTTGTCAGTTGAGGCGATTAACAAAAATAGTGATTATTATCATTTTATTCTTGAACCAATATTTTTTGAAATTTTAAATAAGCCACTTAATGATAGAAATATTGAAAAGTTTAGGGTTGAGCCATATTCACTAATACCCTACCTCAATGGTGGTTTATTTTCTAATCAACACGAGGATTATTATGAGCTGGAAAGAAACGCAATACAAACAATTTATCACAATATATTAATCGTACCCGATGAATGGCTCAAAGATTTTTTTGCAATTTTAGAAACATATAATTTTACAATTGATGAAAATACAAGTTATGATGAAGAGCTTTCGATTGACCCTGAAATGCTAGGCCGAATTTTTGAAAATTTACTTGCTGAAATTAATCCAGAAACTGGTGAATCAGCAAGAAAAAGTACAGGAAGTTATTACACCCCAAGGATAATAGTTGATTATATGGTTGATGAAAGCCTGCTTTTATATTTAAAACAACAAACAGAAATTAAAGAGGAAAAACTAAAAGCAGTAATTAGTTACGAACTAACGGATGATGTAGATAATCCAATAACCTTAGAAGAAAGAGAGAAAATTGTTAATGCTTTAGAAAAAGTTAAAATTTTAGATCCTGCTTGCGGATCAGGTGCTTTTCCAATCGGAGCATTACAAAAAATAGTTTTTATATTACAACAAGTTGATCCTGATGGAAGTTTATGGTTTAAGAAACAACTTGCAAAGGCTTCTCCTGAATTTAGAAAAGATATCGAGAAAAAGTTTTCAAACAAAGAGTTTGATTTTTTAAGAAAACTTGGAGTAATTAGAGAATGTATTTATGGAGTTGATATACAGCCAATAGCAACAGAGATATCAAGACTCAGGTGCTTTCTTACATTAATAGTTGATGAACATATAGATGATGAAGAAGAAAATAGGGGGATAAAACCACTTCCAAACCTTGATTTTAAATTTGTAACTGCAAACAGTTTAATAGGGTTACCAAAAATTGAAAGTAGTGATGTAGAACAACAATCATTATTACCTGATAACAAAGATGATATAGATGAATTAAAAAATATAAGAGATAGATATTTCACTTCTTCAGGAATCGAGCGTGAACAACTAAAGACTGCTTTTGCTGAGCAACAAAACATCTTAATTAAACAATTTTTTAGAGACTTTAATCTTGCTGGAACTGTAAAAAATGATTTCATGCAGAAAATTACAGACTGGAAACCATTTACACACCAAGCAACAGATTGGTTTGATACTGAATGGATGTTTGGACTAAAAGAAGGTTTTGATATTGTAATTGGAAATCCTCCATATGGTACTTCTATAAAAGATCAAAATAGAGAGTTTGTTATAAAATCCCTAGGGAGGGTTCCTGATTATGAAATTTATTATTATTTTCTAGAAATAGCTAAAAAATTATTGCGTAAGAATGGTATTAACTCTTATATTATTCCCAATACGTTTTTGTTTAATGTATTTGCAACAGAATACAGGAAAGGAATATTAGAAAATTGGTTTGTTAATATTATAATTGATTGCACTTCATTTAAACTTTTTGAATCGGCAACTGTTTACAATGTTATCGCCATTTTTTCTAAATCGATAGACTCTAATTTAGTTGGTTATAAAAACACACTTAATGCCGAACAATTTGAAGATCTATTAAAACGAGAAACATTATTCATTTCCAAGGAGATGCTAATTTCAAATAACACAAATTGGGGATTGGTTTTTAAACTTTCTCAAAAAACACTAAATTTAATCAAAAAAATAAAATTTAATTCTCAGAAGACCGATAGTGTTCTAGATATTTCTCAAGGATTTATTCCATACAGGAGAAGTGATTTAATAAAGGAATATGGAAAAGAATGTGGCAATAACATTGTTGATGAGAGGGCTTGGCACTCAGATACAAAGAAATCAACAGAATACATCCGTGAAATATATGGTAAGTCTTTAGGTAAATATTCCTACAAATTAGAAGAGTCCTTTTTTAAGTATGGTAAGCATATAGCTTCATATGTAGATGAGAAATTTTTTAAACAGAGAAGACTGTTAATAAGAGAGATAACTAATCCATATATTATCTCATGCATTGTTGAAGATGAGGCTGTAAATGATCCCCAAATAATAAATGTAATAAACAAGAACAATACCGACAGGTTAAATTTAATGTGCGGTATATTAAATTCAAAACTAGCAACTTTTTATCATTTTAATTCCTCACCAAAGGCTACCAAGGGGGCATTTCCAAAAATTCTTGTAAAAGATATTAAAGAATTTCCTTTTCCCAAAATTGAAACATTAACACAAAAAAAGATAGTTATTCAAATTGAATTTTTAGTAGACCAAATTTTAACTCTCAAAAAACAGAATAAAAACGTAGATACCAAACAACTTGAATTACAAATTGATCAGATGGTTTATGAATTATACGGATTAACTAAAGATGAAATAAAAATCGTAGAAGGGAGTAATAATTGAAAAAATATATTTTTATAGGTAGAGTGTTACCATATTTACCAAAAATAATTAACTACCCCGTAGTAGCAAGTTTAAACCCATCAAAGAAAGGGTCATTAGGTTTTAAAATACAAAAATCTATAGTCACAGCTGAACTTGAAATTGATCACATCGAGAGTGAGTTGACAGCACTTAAATCGGTTGAGCAAACAATCCAAGGTTTAGTGGATGCCTATTCCTTTTTATCAGGAGATAGTTACGAGGTCAGAATGGAAGCTATAAAACGAGAAGATAAAATTGACGTCTTTAAAGGACGAGAGTTTAGAGAATTTTTACCTAATCTAACAGATGATGAACTTCCAAAAGTAGAATTCCTGATGTCTTTTGCAGTAGAACATATGAGTCTTCGGTTTGCCCTTAGTAATTTTAAAAATGCAAAGCATTACACAGCATACACAGGTTTATACATTTACTTAGTAGTGGAGAATATAAAAAAGTATTTTTACCCAATTGATTTAAAGAATGAAGGTAAAGAGTGGTTGGGATTACGACAAAAATTGTCTTTGAGCCGAGAAGATATAGATTTTGTTAAAACTTTTGCTGATCACGTAAGACATGGTAAATATCAAGATATTTCGGGAAAAGATAACACAAAAATTTTAACGCTTGGGGCAGGGATTATTTATAAATTTTATAAATATCTATTAGATTTACATAATTATGATAATAAAATCAACTGACAATAATGCTACAGGAGCATTTTTAATGATGGCTAGTACTGGAGCTATGGCTACCTATAACGATATTAACTTAAATGATTTAGACAAGATGTTTGTTATGTGGCAAACTGGGGGAAGTTTAGCCACATTTTTAAATGATAAAAATATTCCAGATCATGGTAAAGAAGAGAAATTGAAAAAGATTGATTTTTGTAAAAAGATGATTCTCAAAAATTATTTTACAGTTACAACAATTTTTGGTATGCGGAAAAATGAAACATCACCAATTGTAATTACGGATGGGATTCACCGTGCAATTGGAATCTACAGAGCAATCATGGAAGACCCTTTGGTAATAGAAAAAATTACACTAAAAATATTGCTTTTTACAGGTGAAAAGATTGCGGAATTACCTGATTACATAAAGAGTATTGAAAGTAGTAATTAAACAATGAAACATGACGAAATCACGTTAAAGTTGCTACATTTTTATGAAAAGAAGAATTAAGGAATTATTTGCTAATTTCAAAAAGTATATAAAAAGACTTCTCTTTCCACTTTATTTATTTCCAATTAAACTCCTAACTTATTCAACTTATTATTTTTTGAAGTTATTGTGGAAAATTATTTCTTGGCCGTTTAGGAAGTGGTCTAACTTTTTTAAAACTATTCTTTGGACTTTTATAACAACTTATATTTTACTTTCTTTTTTAGTAATCATTGATTATTTAAGTAGAGAATATGGAAATTTAGACAAGATATTTTGTGGTGCGGGTGTTAAGGAAAAACTTAGAAATTCAGTAGTTCGCATAATTGGTGGCTACGGCGAAGGATCAGGGTTTTTTATATCACCAACTGAAGTTGTAACAAATTTCCATGTAATTTCTGATGAACCGAGTCCAAAAGTAGTTTTTCCTGATGGTCATTTTGAAACACCTGAAAAGATTGTCGGAGAGAAAAACATGGATATTGCAGTTTTAACTTTAAAAAATTCATATCCTGATTTTGTATATGAACTACCCACTGGCTTTAGCTTAGTAGGTAATGAGCCACTACTTTCTGCAGGTTACCCTCTAGGGTCAGAAATTACAGGTGACGTAACAATTGTAAAAGGAAACTTCATAGATTTTAGAAGAAGTAGAAAGGATGTAATTGGGTACTTACAAACTAACATTAGTTTAGTTAAGGGAATGAGCGGTGGACCACTTATAGATCAATGTGGTGCAGTTGTAGGCATTAATACCCAGAGTTTAGCTGGTATATCATTTTTTATCACTGCTTCAGATGTAAAAGGTAATCTTAACAATCTAACAGATCAGGAAATTACGAAAATTGAAGTTGATCCTTCAAAATCTCCAGAAGAAGCTGTTTATGCTTTTTATACCTACCTTAAAGCAAGACAAATGGAAAAAGGATACGATTTATTAAGTACAAAATATTTAGAAAAGACAGATTATTCTGAATGGACAAGTAGATTTACAGATATTTTAGATGTTGATGTTATTAGCACTGAAAAGTACGAGAATACTGATGATACTGTTTTTGTTAAATTTACAACAACAAACTGGGTGGATGGTGAAGCAGAATATCATTATTATGAAGGAACTTGGGAAACTGTAATTGAAGAAGGAATATACAAAATGAACAAAAGTAAAATCAAAGAAGTTGATAATCCTGAATGGGATTGGTTTTATGAATAAGCGAAGCTTGTTCACAAACTTGTTTATGAATAAGCGAAGCTTGTTCACAAACTTGTTTATGAATAAAGGAGGTAATTAAAAAATGAAAGATGATAAATCTATTAAATCTGAAATGATAAGATGCGGAAAAAGAACTTACTTTTTTGATGTTAATTTAGCTTCAAATAAAGATAGGTATTTAAAAATTACAGAAACAAGACTTTTGGAAGAAAATGAACCAAGAAGAA
>ERZ1292625.1965-Hain-H41-01um-R1-1965-length-20986-cov-76_pt1 | contig 20986 bp, 45 predicted proteins | sample MGYA00564400_ERZ1292625 | MGnify/ENA primary metagenome ERZ1292625 (study PRJEB36523, sample SAMEA6512639) | groundwater metagenome | collected 2019-01-08 | study: AquaDiva: Metagenomics assemblies of 32 groundwater samples
TCCGTCAAGGGTCAAAATAAAATAAATTGCAAATTATTTTCATCCCCAGCGGATATTATTATCAGACGTCCTGCAAGCCTTATTATACGTGGCTTACAGGGCGAAACCTCGTAGGAAGCCCCAGGACTGCAACGGATTGGCCGTTGATATCTTTAGTCGATGACTTTATCTTTAGTCTTGCAGTTTTCTTACCACACCCACCACTTTTGAGTTTTCTGGTCACAACCAAGTGGCTGAACACAACCAATCTGGTCAGCCACTTTGGTTCGTGCGTTACAAAGCGTTACACGTGCGTTACAAAAGCGTTACAAGAGCGTTACAAAGTATGTAACGCTTGTAACGCTGGCTAACCTCAACCATATCGTCAGCCACTTTGGTTACTGTCAGCCAACGAATTGTGGATAACTTTCGCCGATACCCACCCTCTTTTTACGCCCAAAATATACTTTCGCCATGCAACCCTTATTCTACGTGGCTTTGCTGGTTATTTCAAATAAATTTATATATTTTATCGGCATTGGCGTGATGCTTGCTACTATAGATAATCGTAAAATGCTTTTTATTTTGATATAAAATTTTTATAAGGGGGTGGAAGGAAGATGAATATCACAGTGATCAATGACAATACGGGGGATGTCGAAGTATGCGAACACGGCTTGCGGATTATATGTAGCCGCTGCGGGGATATGGCGGATACGATGTATGATGAATGCGGATCATACTTGTGTCCGAAATGCTATTTTGCGCCGGATAGGGGTATGTAAATTTTTTGGCGCGCGCCAGGGGTTCGTGGATTTAAAAAGTATGATATACTAAAAAGAAAGGAAAGGAACGAAAAACAATGGAAAAGAAACTATATCGTATTCAATTTTTTGGGTATTACAGGGATATCTACGGAAGTAAGGCGGAAGCGATAAAAGAGGCGAAATTTGAATTATCTATTATGCCATTTCGCAATTGGGTTGAAGCCGGATACAAAATTGGTATTGCAGGATTAAATGCGGAAAGTAACGCTTAATAAGATGCCCCCCCGGCGCGTGCCGGGGGTTCGGGGATTGAAAATGAAAGGGGCGGAATAACAATGGTAAGTGTAACTTTTAATTTGGACAAGGAAAATGGGGACATAATTCTAGGTGGGGACGCACAGGGTTTTTACACGGAGGTCAGGACGGCGATAGCATCTGGGCGTCTGACCGATTGCTCTAAAGATATTGGTTACGTCGAGTATAAAGGGGAGGGTACAGTGTTGGGATTACCGGTAACGGCCGTGTATTTGGTGGATGCGGACGAGATTAACGAAGTAGAGGATGAAGGGGATATAAACTGGGACGCGGCGTTGAAACAGGGCAGGCTTGTAATACAAGAAGACTATGAGAGTTACGATGAGATTGTCAAGGCGGTTGTGTCAAAGTGCTATTTCGTAAGATAGTCCCCCTCGGCGTGCGCCGGGGGTTCGGGGGTTGAAAGGGAAAGGGAATGGAAACAATGGAAAAAGACTTAATGTTGACGGTGCAACGTAAGGATTATCCTACAGACACGATTACTCAACGTGTGGAGGAATGGGCGTATATGTTAGATATAGAGACTAAGCGTTTACTGAGGATGTCCGAGGATGTGTTGATGCGTTATATCGCGCATGATAGAGCAAGAGGATGTAATTACATCCTTACATCTCGGAAAGTTAAGGATGGCATTTATATCCTGGAATAGGGGGTTAACGAAACATGGAAATTTATAAAGACGAAAAAAGGACGCTTACGGTAGAAAAAGGGGTACTAAGGGTAAGCAGTAATGCAGCGATTACTATCTACTTATCAGATGCTAGCATTGGTTGCGCGATCCCGGCAGATTACAAAACTGCTCTTGCCAAAAAAGGCGAAAAACCAGAAAACTATTATGTATTGCTTGGGTATGGCGGGAAAACGGTTAATGCTTGCCTGCCAATTATCACCAGGGATGCGGTAGGAAAAGCAATAAAAGAGCATAAGGCCTCGGTAGAGGCTATGCGCAATCGCCCATCGGCCATCGCACGTGCAAAAGTATCGGGATTGTATAACAGGGCAGCAGGGCTTGTAGATGATGCGGGAGAATACTATCCTGCTTTAAGCCGCGCTCAAGCAGCAAAAGTACAGTGGGAAAAAGATTATCCAATCGAAGCGAAAAAAGAGCTAAAAGAAAACTTATTAGTAGAGGCGGAAAGTCTGAAAAGTAAGGCTGTAGGTGCGCTGGTATACGATGCAGATGGCAGCCTGACACCAGCAGACCAACAAAAAAGCCATGACGAGTGGATGGCTAAGGCCAATGCAAAAATCGAAGAAGCTAATAGGCTTTAGACTTATGTCCAAGTTATCCCCCCAGCGCGTGCCGGGGGTTCTGGAATTAGAATTTGGTGGAGAATTAAAAATGTACTTAGAATTTTTTACAATATTTTTCGCGGTGATGTTTGTGTGTGGTATCACTGGTGTAGGAGTAGGCTTAATAGCAGTAAAAATTGAGCAATGGGTCTGTGACAAATGTCAGGAGGGGGATAAATGATATTTATAGAAATGCTGGAAGAATTAAACGGTAATCAGTATGCTTTATGGCAATGCAAAGTATGCGGTGTAAGCACAAAATTAGGTTATACGGTTGGAAAAAACTTGGGATGTTGCAACTCATGCAGGACTACTTATGGTATAAGACATTACAACAAATTGTCAAACGCTGCAATGGATAGGAAAAAACAGTCAAAAAGGTTGTGCCTTATGTGCGGTGATGAGTTCTTGTCCCCATCTCCAGGTCATCGGCGTTGTGGGAAATGTCGGGATTGGGTGGAGGTCAATCAGAACAATTATGCTTTCCGGTGCGGGCTGAAATCGTATGATCCGGGTATGGCCAGAAATCAAATCGAAAGCGACGAAGACCTTGTTAAAACTATTTGTTACTAACGCAGAAAGGAAAACCGAATGATTAAAAACACAGAAATGTCACACGAAACTGATCATACTAATGAAGCTGTATGCCCTCATTGTGGGCAAGCATTACAATCCACCATGGAATTATTTTGCGACAACACACAACTGGATGGCGCGGAAACCTTTGAGGATTGCGAGCGGTGTGGAAAACCTTACCAAATAAGGCGTAATGTAGATGTTACGTATACAACCACTAAAACGGAAGGAGCTACGAATGTTTAAAACATCAATCTTCTGGTTTAACTAATTTGGTGTAGGCGTTATATTTGCAAAACTGGATAAATTCTTGGAGATTGAAAAATGAAATATGCTGGAACTGAGGCGGAAGCAAAGCAGATTTTTGGTGACATAAACGATATTGATTGTGATGTTTGCTTTAAAACTATAACATGGAAAGATTTACACATTGTAGATAGGAAACTTTTATTCGGAAAACCGCAGAAATTATATGTTTGCGCATATTGCGCATCAGAGGTAACGAGAATTTCAAAAGATTAAAGGATTTTATATATGATAGAAGAATATTTAATTACTGGATGGAAGCAGTGCAAAAAAAAAACCGCGTGAGATTGAAGGCGTAAAACTTGTTTTTGAAGATGATGCAACAGAATGTTATGAAGATTGCGAAAAGGTATTTTTAAAAGGCATCAAGCTACTAACGCAGCGATATTCAACCATAAGCGACATTGCGCTTTGGAGATATACCATCGGCGGATGGACAAAAATAGAAATCGAAAAATAAAACGAAAGGAAAAACGAATGATTAAGACATCAATTTTGGTATTGTCATTGCTGGCGGCTGGGACGGCTCAGGCGAAGACCGTAACGATGAACGCCTCATCGTACTGCCATTGCTATAAATGCTGTGGCAAGAGTCCTGGCGATGCTGGGTATGGCATTACGGCATCGGGGGTAAAGGTGCGACGTGGCATGGTCGCCGTAGACACGAAATACATCCCTTTAGGCACGAAAATAAAAATACATGGGATGAAAGGAACTTATCTGGCGGCGGATACCGGATCAGCTATCAAGGGCAAACGTATCGACATTTATAACCCGTCTCACAATTCAGCGTTACGATTCGGACGGAAATTGGTAAGAGTTACAATTTTAGGAAGGGGAAAGAAGGCATGAGTGATGCAGATAAAATTAAGCTGTTTTTCGCGGCACAGAAGAAAAACATGGCGCAAAAGTTAGTACATGAGATTGGGCAATTGCTTAATAATGCAGTGGCAAACTACAATGACTGTATCGCGGAACATAATAAGGTGGTTGCGGAGATACGGTACAATATTACTAAATGGAATTAAACCAGCTTGCACCATTTTGCTGACGCCAGCATTATGGTGCAATCTACCCCCTCACACGAAAATAATCAGGCAAAATACAATCGTTGTCATTTCCGACTTTTCAGCCTACAAGCCTCACAGAACCACTTGCATTTCTTTTCGCCAACTTTACACGTCCCGTCGTAACAAAACCTCATGGCGGGCTTCCCGTATCGGTGGCAGGGGTTTTTAGGGGAAAGCTTAAAAGTACCGCCAGCCCCGCGCCTTGTTAATTATTTACCGACATCAAGATACCCCAATACCACAAGTGGAGGGATGACAACGCCCATACCATGTAAAATTTCTGCCTTGTATGGCGCTTTAAAATCGCACCGGCAGAATTTTACAAAATTCAAAATCCATCCTACGAGTGCAACAAATACGAAAGCCACAATAAGTACCCTCATAACAACCTCCTTATTTAATTAATTGATTTGTTTAAAATTTACGCAATACCAGTCTCCGCCAAGATTCTGTGGATATCCATCTCGTACCATGCAGTTATAGCAATACGCCGGATGCAGTGGAGATATCCGATCAAACGCGGTGCAATTAAACCGTATGATATTAGTGTGCATACGTTTTTGCGAATCAGCCGCGCACTTGCATTCAACAATTTCTTTTTCTTCCATGCTCAAAGCTCCTTTACGCTTCATCATAATCATTGCCATCACAATACACACACCGGGGAAAGTTTTCCGGGATCACACTATGACAGCAAGGGCATATCTGAATCGGTTCAAACAATCCATCATCTTCGACGGTAAAACATACAGAGTTAAATTTACCATTGATACCCTTGAGGTGAACGTTCGTATGCCATGAGTGCTTTTCGATTTTTGATACTGTGTATATTTCGCCAATCACAAGCTTGCTATGATCATCGTAACTGCCCCATTTTTGCTGTGCTTCGCTGCAACCGTTGAATTTGACTTTATCGCCCCTCTTCATCCGCCATTCCACTTTCTGTTTTCTGTTACAAATACACAAGGGAAATATATATGCCACCCGTTATTGCTATCGTTGTCCGCGCGATAAACCACACCATCCGAGCCAAGCCCCAACATTATTCCTTGATATTCGCTGTTAAATGGTGCAACGAGTATCTGCACAATTTTTACTTTTTCCATCCGCTATTCCCCTTTCTTTTTGTACCTTGTAAACTATCTGGACGGCCTTCTGTCAAGCCCTTTCAACGTCAAGACTCGACACATCCCTGCAATCCTGGACGCTAACCTTGCGCCTATCACGTGTTTCAACTCCGATAAATTAAAATTGCTGGTAAATATCGTCTGGCGTTGTTCACTGTATCGTTTGTTAATAATTACGTAGAGGCTTTGCAAGACCCAATCACTAGCCTTCTCAACCCCAATATCGTCCATAACCAAAAAATCTACATTACAAAATCGGTCAAACAAAGTGGCTTCTGATTCTTTAGATTTCTGATCAAAGGAAGTGCGTAACAAGATTAACAATTCGGGGACAGTGATAAACAAAGCTTTCGAAATAAAAGGTTCTTTGAATTCTGTGCAATTCTGCGACATAACATACGCTTTAAGCACAGCCACCGCCTTGTATGTTTTCCCAGTACCAACCCCCCCTGTGATAAACAAACTTTGTTCTTCGTATACAAAAGGCGCGTTGACAAACAAGCTTGGAACTCCACATGCCTTAAAATACTTGCCAAGATTGTCCTGCTTATACTTTCTTGTTTCAAGCCATATCTCTTTTTCTTTGTACGTTTCCTTTTCGTAATTGCTGCTCTGTCTCGATTCTTTTGCCCTCTCATCCAATATCTTTTGTATTTGCGTTATCGACGTAAATGATTTCGCCAACGATGTCATACGGATCGGGTGATGTATCTTTCTCGCAAGCAAGCGGTTGTTTGCCGTCTGGAAATCCAGTTCCAGCTTTTCCATGTCCATTTTTCCTTTCCCAGTTTAAAATTGTGTGATAGTGCGATTTATACTTTGCGCCTTTCGACATGATGTAGTCATTGAGATTCTGTATACGTTGATTCGTCCCTTCGATTCCGAACGACTCGATTAATTTTGAAAATTCATCTTTTGAAAGAAGCACACAATCAAGATGTTTGTTTTTTTCGCTATGATGTATATTTACTCTTATCTTATCTTCTCTTCTCTTATCTTCTCTTATAGCTTGAGCCTGGCTTGAAGCCTGGCTTGAAGCCTGGCTTGAGCCTGGCTTGAGCCTGGCTTGAGCCTCAGAAAGCCTTGATTCTACGCTCTTTTTCCCACCTTTGCGGCCTGCATCTGATAGCGCAATCCTCTTATTGTTCCAACTTTCCATCCTCCTTGTTAGCGATTGACTGTAGAGATATCCATCATCGCTCACGGTTAAAAGGCCAACTTTTTTCATGGTTTCAACCACTTCCCCGATCTGCTCAAGGGTGGTTTGAGCATCGCTTAAGCCATGCTTAAGCCCGGCTTCAGCCTGGCTTGACCATCGGTAGTTGGTTGAGTCTCGGAGCTTTTCTATTATCGCCCAAAAAATTCCATAACCAGCCCAACCATGTTTAAGCCTGAGCATAGAAATCTTCTCATCGTACTGGGCATTACTGTCGTGCGAGAAAAAATACGCATCCTTCATTTGACACCAGTCTTTTTCGGTCTTTTCCGATCTCTATCCCAATACGTCGATTTACACCTCGGACACATACGTATAATTTCCTTGCGAGGAACCCAGCAATACGTACATCTTTTGCATACATTTTTTACCATGAACATCTCCATTTGCTATGAAAGAAGAAAATTATATCATATAATTTAATTTTGTCAATTATAATTCGATTTCTTCATTTTCAGATGATTTATCAAGAGCTTTCTCTATGATTTCTTGCTTGCTTTTTAGCATTTTGGCGAGCGTCGAATCGATGCTTCCGTTGATTACGAGATGTTGTACCAACACGTTGCCTTTTTGCCCAATCCTGTGCGCACGATCCTCCGCCTGACTCATTGCCCCTGGAGTTAATGCCAATTCGTGGAAAATCACCAGGCGGGCTGCTGTGAGGGTAATGCCCACACCTGCCGCCATTGTTGATCCGATGAAAATTTTGCAATCCGGGTCGTTCTGGAATCTGTCAACTGATTTTTGCTTATCTTCCGCACTCATTGACCCTGTGAATTTTACGGCAATATCAGAAAAAGCTTGATAGATTGCATCAAGCACATCCTGGTGATGGCAAAACAGGATTATCTTGTTTTCCGACTCAAGCATATCATTAACATAATCAATCGTGAATTCGACTTTTGCCAATGCGGTTTCATGTCTGATAATTGCGATTTCAGAAAAAGCTATCTGCATCGACGCTTTCAAAGCATCAATTTTCGCAGTGAAAGAAGCCTCATCTTTTTGCTCTTTTGCTTGCTTTTTTAAGGCAGCGAGTTCCTTTTTTTTCTCCTGATACGATTTCATAATTTTGTCCTCATTTTTCAATACCGCGGAAAAACCATTTTGTGGTATTTCGACGATCTGGCGTGTCTTCTCCGGTAGTTCGGTCAATACGTCTTTTTTTAGGCGTCTGATCATTACTGTAGAGCGTAGTTTCATCTGTAATTCATCAAGATTCGAGGCCCCCGACACGTCCCACCCCCATTTTGTGCACTTTCCGGCGCAATATCTTGTAACGTAAGCAAACCAGTTTTGAGCAAAATCACATCCCAGGGCAGCTAAAATTGTTTGTAACTCTACAGGCCGATTCATGATTGGTGTTCCAGTCATGGCGATCTTCCTTTTTGCTTTTTTAAAAATCGCAAGACATGCTTTCGTTCTCGCCGCTTTCGGGTTTTTTGCGTAGTGCACCTCATCACATATCACGATATCCCAATCCTGCTCTACAAGCCACGGATGTTTCGACAGAATATCATAGTTGATAATGTAAATATCGCTTTCCTTTTTTGATTCCTTTCCGTTCATCAATTCGATCTTTCTCTTCGTAACTAGCCATTTATTACATTCCAGAAGCCAGTTGAGTTTTAAAGAGGCTGGGCAAATGATTAATATTTGCTTTATTTCAGACGACAAAGCGTTGATTGCGCCTATCGCTTGTATTGTTTTGCCCAAGCCATTCAGCCCATCTCGTCAGCGATAAGTACGCCGCGAGATGGATATTGTCCTCCTTTCTCTATTTGTGTTTTATCCTGAGTACCTGCCATCCGAGCGCCTGCAAGACTTCCGTTTTCTTTTGGTCTCTCTCTCGCTGTTTCCACGGGCGGTGACTCGGCCCGTCTATTTCGACTGCTATTTTCTGCTTCAGAAATGCCGCATCCACTTTGTAACACGTCGGGGTCTTGTGTGGCGTTCCGTGTCCTTTGGTCTTGACCGGATATTCCGCAATTGCCCCCTGCATTATTAATGGGTGAAGAATCGCCTCCACTTTCGCTGTTGTTGTCTGCCCGTTGCCGCCGCAAAAGTTCGCCCCATACCGTTCTCTCGCCCGTTTCAGTCCCGCAAGATGTTTCTGCCTCACATCTGGATCGCGCATTCGCAGACACGTCGCCTCCGATACCCTCTTCCTCCAGCCCTCGTCCTGTGCCAGAATCATGAGTTTGACCCTTGCTTTCCCCCGTGCTTCTGGTAACCGGCACAATGCAAGAGCTTGCCGCGCCTGTTCTTTCATGGCCGTCGTTCTCTGGTATATTCCCGTTGGCATTATTGCCTCCTTTCCTATCCCCATTATACAATGGGATTGCGGAAAGGTCAACGCCAAAACGCCGGAGACAGTATACTATCCCTGCTTTTTGGAATCCGAGATATGCCAACCCTTCAGGGCATGGCACATCAATACTCACATCCGTTGCACGGCTTGCCGTGATTTGCTGCGCAATAATTGCTTTAGACGCCACTATCGCGGCTTTTACGCTGCCGTCCGCATATTGGAGCAACATCTCTGCAATGGCGCTATCTGTCGTTGCCCATACACGATCAGCCGGATGCCACCTCATCCCTGCGCTTTTTGCAACGTCTTTTTCGGAAAAAGCGCATTGCAAAATATATCTATTGCCCGACATTATTAACTTCATTGTTATACTCCCCCGTTAGTGTAAATGTGCTTAACTTAACTTAACTTAGTATATCATATATCAAGTTGTTGTCAAGCACAATTCCGAAAAACTTTATTTATCCCCATGCTGTATAGTTCTCATTTTATTTTCCAGTTAATTTCCACAACTTAGGGAAAATAATGTCTTTGTAAAACTTCTGGCCGTCTACAACAAAATCCACCACGAAACCCGACCAAGCCGGTGTATTGTTATCGCCTACGTAGTAATGCCAGTAAGCATCCTCCACGATATCGCCGGTTAACGTTTTTATTGTTATCTTCGTTCCGTCACGCGGCGCTGTTAATATAGTTTGCCAATTGTTCACAAATCACTCCTTTGGATTAAAAACTACCAATGCAGACGGAAATGGTGCTGAATTAACACACCCCCCAAACTTCAACCGTCCACGAATAAACGTTATGTTCCCCAGCATGGCGTAGCTATGCCACCAAGACGTATCAGTCCGTGCCGGTACAAGGCATACAACCATACTCCCTTCCTGGGCGCTCCGGTATGCCTTTTCCATCCACTTTGATATAGTCCTACCATAAGGCGGGTTCATCCAGCAATTACCCCGCCACGTCTGAAGCAGTTCATTATCTGACTCGGTATAATATTTTGGACATTTGGCGTTCTCCGGCGTAGCGCACACATCTAAATCAAATGGGCCATACTTGAGATTTTGCGCATCGTAAAAATCTTGAGGCGTAGACCACTCATAAGTTTTGCTGCTAAAATGTACAGATTTTTGCACGATTAGCCCCTCTAAAGATAACACAAAAACCAAAAATAAATGTACATAGCCTCGGTGAACCAAGCAAGCTGGATGTACTCCCAAACAATATTTCCTCGCTTGCTCAATATAGCTCTCATATCATTCTCCCTCGATATTCCACCACAGAATAAGACTCATGATAAAAACTCCTTAACCGTTGCGATAGCCTCACAGTAGCTGTCGCGCGAACATTCCTCTGTCTGTAGCCCTAACTCCTCTACAGCCTCCAATACCTGCAACCTTGTCGCGCTTTTCAAAAAGGAGATAAAATCATCTACGGCACTACCCTGTAAATACATCTCGACCGCATTCTTAGCCGTCTTTTTCACCCTCATACCCTATCCTTTCAAAAATGGTGTCGCCTCGAACATTTTACCAGCCGCCGCGAATCGCATTGCATTTTTAGTTGAGTGCCTACCAAATGCATCGTGTTGTAGCCTATATTCGCACTTCGCGCATCGGCGATTACCTTTGTCTGTGCTTTTAAATCCACTACCACACATAAGGCATATCCTTATCGCGGGATCCGCCAACATGTTTCTTATGCTGCCGGTAAGTTCTTCACGCTTAACCTTCTGGCAGGCATAGCAATACTGCCTTGACCGGCCTATTCGGTATTGTAGAACATGTATCCTCTTGCAGCCCTCACAGAACCAGCAAGCATCCCCCTCCACTCCACTCGCTGAATACCCTCTAAACTTCATCGTTCATCTCCGGCTTTCTTATAAAAATTTATTGAATTTTGCATTTATAAAATCAACAGCAATTCCCGCGATGCCACACAAAACCATCACACAAATAAAGTTTATCAAGAAATCGTAATACATCGCCCTATTACTCCTTTCTATTTTTCGGCTTACGAGGCGTGTCCCAGTAGGGCGAATGGCATTTCTTATTGGCGCACACAGTTATTTCTGGCTTACGAGTATACCACCCATGCCCACATCTCAGGCACTTCCTATGACTTCTTTTTTCGGTAATCACCTTCCCTGTTTTTTTCATTTTTTCCCAATCCTATAAATTTATCCATTCTCACAAATCACCCTCCCGCCCTTATTCTGCCCATCCGGAAAGACTTTTTTGATTTAACCTCTCCCGAGGAAATAAAATAGTTTTCACAAATACACGCCTTTTGTTTTAGCTAAAAATTCATAATGGAATTTGTCAAAGTTGTCAGCCCATATTGCTATTGTGTTCGGACAACTCCCGGCCACTTCCAGAAAACCTGCTTGTTCAGGCGATGGTTTTTTGCCCGTCGCCTTTGTTTCTACGAAAACAACATTTTTCCCTTTTTTAATCGCAACGAGGTCTGGGAATCCCTTCTTCCCGTGGAAAGCGTAGCGTACCTTATCACCCGCTTTATTACCTTTACCACAAATCGCAACGCCGCTGTTGTTGATGCGATAAACAGAATAGCCATTCGCTTCAAGGTACTTCATAATTGCGGCTTTTATTTCGTTTTCAGATTGCTTCATTTTCCTTACCCTTTTCTTGTTCGGCAGTGAATAAAACATAGATTAAAAGCTCCCTTAAGGCGTTTATTACGGCGTTACATTCGTCGTGGCACTCGGGATCGTCATATACTGATGCAATTGCATACTCTTCGTATTCGTCTATCATCTGCTTAATCTTTTGCTTAATCTTTTCAATCATTTACATATCCTCTCCATCACACACCCTCCTTTTGCCGCGTAGGTGTTTTATCAAGGTCACACCGTGGATTTATTTTATCCACATAATCTATCCATAAATTTGGGTGCCTCTTGCAGTGCAAGCCGCCCGGCAAGCCGTTATCGATTACATGTGGGCATATATTGCAACTTGTCACCCTTATCCACCTTTCTTCTACTCCATCGTCCACATCAGCCACCGTCGCCGCCTTTGCAGCGCAACATGCTTTCTTTTTTTCTTTTGCGCTTTCCAAAAGTTTTCCTAAGTCGCCTAGGAACTCCCCTATCATGTTGAATTCCGCACGGTTCCCTGCTTCGCGCTCAAGGATTTCGTACTTAACGATTTTCTCTTGTATTTTGTCAATCATTTTCTACCTCAGAAATATCCTTACATTTACCGCACATTAAAATATCATCGTTATCGTGTTGTTGCCACCAGTCAATATGATGCCAGGTTTTCGGGAAAAGACGGATCAGGTCAGACCGGTCTTTCCCACATAATGAACATGATAGATTACGATGATTCGAAATAAGTACGAAATACTCACACATGGTTTTTCCCTTTCTGCCGTCCGCGCCTCGCATCAAAGCTGAATTAATCCCCAATACTCTTACTACTTTTCTACAAAACCACCCGCACGTCATCGATAAAATTGTCAACCTCTTTCACCTTTTCCTCTTCCTCCTTTCTCCATCGGTGTTACCGATAACTTATTGCCACAAAAGCAACAATACTTCATCCCACCATGATGTATAAAATTTGTGTTAGAGACTGTATTATTACAAGTTGTTTCCCATCGGCCTTCCTTGCAGTGACGCCAGGAACAGTATTTATCTTTCATCTCCGTTTCACCTTTCTCACGGTTCTACAACAATTACACTTATCACATTTGTAGACAGTTTTAGTTTCATTGAGTCCCATGATTCCGGCATCACAGTCCGGACATGGTGCATTTTCATAAATATCTTCCATGTCTTTGTCGTCTCTTATCATTTCCGTTTGACCTTTTTCCCTTTCCATAAATTTGTAAACAATTCGAGAAAAATCCTTTAAAAAGTGGCGCGAACGCGGGCGGCTGAAAGGGGAAAGTGGAAAAGTACCGCCCGCGCCGCGCCTTGTATGGTTTATCCTTTCTTCACTCCCAGAGCTTTTACGACCTCTAAAAGCTCCGTTGCAGTGTTGATTCTGATCTGGCTATTATTCGCCTCAATCCAATCCTGCCGCGTTACGGCAAAATCAAGCTTTCTTTGCGCGTTGGAAATATTTTGTTCGAAAACCGCGATTATAAGTGGTACTTTGTCTGCCAGTCTACCCATATTGATCAACTCCTTTCAAACTACGATAGTTTTCCCTCTGATAACCAAGCCTGGGCAAGCCTTGACACCCATTGCCTTTACCCACGAAGCAAGCTCCCGCTGTTTTTCGCCGATAACCGTGACAGGCACGCGCCCCGCCCCTATTTCTGCACAGAGCAATTTGATATCAGTAACGATTACCTCTATGCCTTCCCTCTGCGTTATGTTCCCAACTTCAGTTTTGATAGTTTTCGCAATTTCGCGCGGCACGATTACCGGCTCCACGTAAACATTTTCCGCGCGACTAAGTAAAGCCTCTTGAGTGCTTGCTTTTGTCGCCGCCGCCGCACGCTCCAGCAACGCTTGCCGCTCTTTTTCTGCCGCCGCCCTTGCCGCCGCATCTGATTTGGCCTGCGCAACCCGCCGTTCTTCGGCCAGCTTCGTGGCGTAATCATTGAGGGCATTCCCAACTATCGTGATTGCTTTCTCGTAAGGCTCGCACGCCAGCGCAATTTGCTTTTTAAATCCATCCCGCGCAATCTTCGCTTTTTCGTAAGCATCTTGGGCGTTCTCGTAATACGGAGAAAAATCATTAATGCGCAATGCCATCTGCTCTTTAAGTTCTTTTTTCAGTACCGCCGCCGCCTCATACGACTTTTGATCGCAAACAACCAAGCCGCTCACCCGCTCAATAATCGCCGGTGAGTTTGTCGTTTCTGTTGCCGCCCCGTTTGTCATGATTACCTCCAATTGTGAATCAAAATTTCCATTTCCCGTTTGCGCTTATTAAATTCATACAACTTCCGGAAAATCCCCCAGGCGTGCTTGTGGTGCGCGTTGACAAGCTTCGTCTCGCCTTCCGTGTTTATCTCCAAAACGAACGTTTGAAGCGGTGGGAAGTCCGGTAACAAGCCCCTGTATGCCGCAAGTCTTACCGTGTCTACAATCTTATTAAACTTACGAGTTTTAAAGTCCACGATTGCAACACCTCTTACCATCAAATCTATTGTTCCAGCATACTTCAGTTTCGGATGGAAAAACCGTGACTCGGAACTACACCCTCCGAACCCTTCGCTCGTGAATAGCGGGTCATTCTCATACCACTTCTTAAAACCGTCCAGAGGCTTCCGCAAGCCCTCATCCAGCGCGGCTTCGTCGAGGGTGCATTTTAAATATTGCTCAATTGCGCTATGTACATTCGTTCCATACTCGCACGCCCTTGTCATCACATCCTTGCCAACCGTAGTGTAATCGATCAGCGGTTCAATTATTTCTGACACACTCGGTATACGCTCGATAGCTCCGTCCTTGTAAACTAAGTTATATTTATGCTCTATCGGCTCAAACTCAAGCCGTGGGTTGCCCTGTGCCATGCTCGACCTCCTTTCCGCCAGGCTCAACGAGGTCGATCATTTCCACCGTCTTCGCCGCGTCAGTTTTGTGGGTGATCAGCACTTCCAGACCACCTTCCTTCGCGCTCTTACAAAGAGTTACAAAACCTTCATCCGTTGCTGTGTATACGCCGCCGTCTTTGTCTGTAAGCCTATACACCACAGACTCTACGCCGCTCTTGCTCTTAATCGTCGCTTTTCCCATAGTGATGATGTTGGTTTTTATCTGCACCGATTCTATGGCTTTTGGTACAGGGGCTTTCGTGGCAGGCTTTGTGCTGTCTTTAGCCATTCCATCTGATCCATGCTTTAGGTTCATGTCCTCAATGTCTTGGGTAAAGATATCAGACGCGCCAGTAGCTGCCAACATACCATCAACATATGCTCTTTTCTTTCCCATCTTTAAAACTGTGTTCCAGGTGTCGGCCAAATCCGGGTTCTCAGCCTTCGCGCCAAAGGAACAAATCTGCCATTCTTTTTCCTGTTTACCGGTGTCTACCTTCCCGGCGCAAAAACCATCACCACCAAGCAAGGCATTGGCCTCATAAATCTTGCCAGCCTTCTTGAGATTCCAATATTCTTTTGGGACTGCTACTCCCGTGCCAACTTTTTCCCCGCCACGGTAACGATGTTTTGATTCTTTCGTTGAGGCGGAACCAACACCTGTCGCCAACTCCACCCCGTCAGCATTTATGATATGGCAATACACAACGACGTTGATATGGTCGCCTTCTAGTTTCTCGATTTTAATATCTCTCTCAGGGTCGATAATCGGTCTGAGACGAAATGTTAACGATAACTTTTCCGCTCCTGGCTTGAGTAGTGACGGCTTTGCGCCACATCCAGGTATTACCATATAATGCATGCCGTCTTTCATGGCTTCTTTCATTATCTGTTGGATTAAATTAGCTTGCCCCACAACCTCGCTGGCGCTCATCATATTACTCTGTACCACCAATTCCTGCGTCATAACACTACACCCCTTTCTTTTTCAATTTCTTTATTTTCGTCGGGCTCAATAACCCGACTTATATATACAAAAGCCTTTTCCAATCCCCGCTTAAACTCGTTAAAACTGTGCGCGTCATTATATCTTTTCGATGCAAGTGACTCGGCCACAGCTCTATCTGTTGCCGCTATCTCTTCATGTATCCAAAAAGCTGCGTGTTCAACTTGCTTTTTATAAAGCAACATATTATTGTTCCTGGCCATAACCCTCACCTTTTTTCCTTGTCTGCAGCATCATTGCTGCAATTTTAAAATCACACCCTTTGCATTCCCACCAAGTTTTTTCCTCATTCAGACGTACCTCACCTCCGCATAAGCCACATGGTGCATTTTCATACTCATCATCTGGATTTTCATCAAAACACCCCATAATCATTTCCTTTCCTTTCTGCATACGCCTTCGAAATCTGTATCTCAGGACACCCATCGTACGCTCTCGTGTTACACATAAAGCGGTCAACTTGCTTGCCGTCCGACGTGCTGTAATGATGATTCACAGGCCAAAAGCAATCCCTCTCTGGGCATTGCAAATCGGCCACATCAACCTTACGATTGCGGATATAATCGTAGTTCTTATTTGATTTTTTCAGTTTCACAAGCATGTTTTCCGCCTTTTTAATTACTGGCTGCAATAACTTAGAAAGGGAATTAGAATATAAATTACAAAAAGTTTAATGCACGCCATAGTGAATATTGCGGCGGTTATTGATAGAATTACAATTCTCATAGCTTTACTCCTTCCATATTACTGGCTGCAAGCAGGACTCGATACCTGCATGATAAGTTCCCACTTATCTCTTTGCGTCTACTATTCACATCGCGGTTACTTCTGTCCGGACAGGTTCCAAGCTCTTGCGCTTCCGCCATTGCAGCCAGCAATGGCCAGGTTTTATCCATAAATTTTTTATTACGGAACGATGAACCTGGAACGAGTGCAATCTCCATTCTCTTTTAAATGATTTTTTGACTTAGTTTATGCCACGAAAGTAGTCATTTTTCACCCTCCAAAAATTTATCCAGCACGCTCTAAATTGGCGTCCCTCGCAGGAATCGAACCTGCCCTTCTCTGTGCGCGACACAGATTATGCACCTTACATCTTCAGGACACAATTATTTACATGTAATAAAAAACAATACACCAAAAGTATATCACTTATTGTAATATAGTCAAGATAAAAATAAATTATTTTGCGTAGAAACAAAAAAACCCCATCACGGAAACCGGGTAAGGAACCGTGACGGGGTAACTCTGTTCTGTACGCCTCACACGAGGCGGAATTAATGTAACAACTTACGCGATCATTATCAAGCTTTATTTCCGCATAAAATAAGCCACGACTGCGGCCATTATTGCCGAACCTACGACACTTCCAATCCCAACTTTTACGCCTTGCATTGCCTGCTCAATGCGAAGTTTCACAATATCCTCTTCTAATTTACGGCATTCTTGCTCTCTGTCCGATTGCCAGTTTTTCACAGACTCAAACCTGGCGGAAATTTGCTCCTTAATAGCTTCAAGCATTGTTTCGATACGCGATAATTTTTTCCCGACTTCCGCGCTTTCTTTTCTTCGCTCAATTTCGCCGTCGTATTCATCGCTCACAGCCTCACCATTGACACATTAACCCCGGTTAGCTCCTGTCCTATCAATAAATTCACGGTTGTTTTACCACGATACGTTGTTGACGTTCCCACTTGATACACTCCAATAATTGTGTAATTTCCCGGAGTTAGATTTGAAAAAGAAAACAAACCATTGTCGCTATTTTGAGATGCAATAACAGCCCTATCCTTTTGCAATTTAACCGTAACCCCAGAAACGGTTGCGGCAGTTAACGTTGGATCGCTGTTGGCCAGAAATACATTGCCAGCAATCCCGGTCGCCATCATGACTAACTCTACTTGCAAAAAACTTGTCTTGTTTGGAAATAACTCATAATCTGGATAAGATTTTGTAGTGTATCCCGCCTTTGCGATGTTAAAGTCGTACAATCCCGCAGGTACCAAAGGAAACATAAAACTGCCATCGTTTCCGGATAATATCTCCGTGCCAGTAAAGCAAGGACTGCTTATTACTGCCCCTACAATCGGGGCTTTAATTACAGAATCGAGAACTATCCCAATCAATTGTCCTGCAAATCCACTTGTTACATGACATCCCATTTTGCTTGTTCCTTTCTTTAAGCCGTTTTCGGGTCAATTTTCTGAACAAATGAATCGAGATATTCCCAAATACCTGGACGAACATTGCTCATAGTGCTGGCAACATCGCTTATCGTAGATTTAATGGAGAGACTAGCAAGCAATTCTTTCGCCTTGTTTGCTTCGTCGGGCTTTAATCCGCCGATTAACGTTAAAATACTTTCTTTGACCTTATCGTAATTATCGGCAAATTCGCTTACACCTACAACCGTTGCAGCCAATGCGCTCTTGCGATTATTCGCAACTCTATTACTTACAACTACACCCACTCCCAAGAGGGCAGCAAGGCCAGATGCTATTCCCCCGAACATGGGGAATGCTGACGCCACTTGCAATACACCCTGCGCCTTCTCCATGTATGCCGAACCTGCCGCGACAATCACGGGGTTGCCAGTCGAATCCAAAACAACATTTCCCATGCTATCTTTTTTCTGTACAGGGGTTAGAAAGCCGCAGCCAGAAACAAATAATGCCGACAACAATAAACATGAAACAAATAATTTCTTCAATGTTTTCCTCCTTAAAGAATTAAAAATTAACCCAATGCGTTCTCAGCAAATCTATTAGCCTCAACTCCAACACAGCTATTCTTTTCGTTTATCCATGAATAATTTCCAATATGCCTGTCTTTCAATTCTCCGATTTTCGACTTATTCCAGTTTGAAACCCTGCTGTAATATCCGACGATCCGCGTTATGCCAAAAAGAATGGTTAATTCTCCCGTCTTTAAAGCCTTCACAAGGCACCCGATAATACCATCCTTATAGTGAGTAATAATCGTATCCAGAGAAACGGCATAGGCATCTTGGAGCGTGTTGTTGACAACTTTCAGATAAGGCTTACCTTCAGCGTCCTCACAATCGGTATCAATCTCTAAAATGTTCCGCTGCATCGACGGCTGACCAATGTTTAGACATGCAAACTGGTCACGATTTACGCGGTCGATTTCTTCGCAAAAAGACTCAGTGGCCTTTTCTAATAACCCTGCAACACTATCGCTTTCAACTTCAGTCCCACAATCAACAGCAGTACACATTTTGGTCTCCTATAAAAATTACTCTGAATCCGCAGCTTTTATTTTATCAATTTTCGACTGCAAGAGGCCATGTATGCCCGCCAGTGCAGCAATTGCAGAAATAAGCAGTGCGTAAAGCTCTATTTTATGAACCGTATCTAATGTGTCGGAGAAAATCAAATATCCGACATAATTAAGACTCATCATGCCTACCAGAGTTGTTACTAATTTTTTACTTACCATACTTTCTCCTTACAAGCCCTTGCCGGGAACAGTTATGAAAAACCCGCCTTCTTTTCTTGTAGCTTGCTCTGCTGCTTCTCTCAAAATATTTTCTTTAAATTGAGGGAAAGCAGCAGCAACTTTTTCCCAGAACTCTTGCGCTGCTTTATCAAGAGTTACATTCTCAAGTTCCACCTTGCCGTCTACATGAATTTTAATCCAACCGTCTCCAGCTTTAATAACGATTGAATACGGTGCGCTTGGAAGCATTATACCAATCTGCATCGGCTCAGCCGACTCACTGGAAGACATTAAACAAGTCGATATTAACTTATCTGGATTCATTATACCGGTAGTCTCAGGTGTTTTTGCATAGCACGAAGAACAAGAAAGCATAAAGAGAAACAATATCAACATTTTCATGGGGTTACTCCTTCCTGAGCAGCTTTAGCCTGTAAAGCTACAATAAGTTCCGCCTGTGAGGCAGGCGACAGAGCTTGCAACATGTTTTTCATTGCTTGCAGCTTTTCATCGTCCTGTTGTTTCTGCCATGAATTCACAGCAGCGCTTACAATAGTCTGTAAATAAGACTGCACGCTTTCAGCTTTTTCTTTAACAACAATATTCTGAACGTAAGGTATTTGTGCATCAGGAATGTCCACGCAAATCGTAGCTCCAAAACCTATACCAGCACACGAAATCAAAACAATACACACGATAAACAATTTCTTAAACATACAATGCTCCTTTCTTAATTAATTACCTGCCAAGAAAACTTCCACGTCGCAGTTGCGGCCGCATTTACGGTAATTGTTCCTACTCCGTCGGAAACTGAATATTTCCACGCCGTAGCTGTAGCATCAATATCAAGAGGGGTTATGTGCAACAAGGATGTAGATGCGATATTGCTATTTGTCAGCGTCATACTTGTTGCCAGCGCTGCAATTGCAGATTTACCGCTCACCGTATTGAGCGTAGCATTTCCAGGCGTTCCCGTAGAGTTTCCTAAAAGGCCATAATATGGTTTCCCATTCACATCCCAACGAACCTTACTTGTTCCTGTTCCGGTTTGGAAATCCCACCCAGTGCCTGTCGCAGAAGATGTTTGTACAAAGTTAAAAGGCCTATTAGCGATGCCAGTACCAAGTTGATCGGCAGTAAAATTATAACCGCTTGAATTAGCAAATAACTTTAGATTTGAATAATTAGAAGCGTCAGTATATGCCTCAAGCATGCCAAAACTACCTGCCGCTTTAATACTTAAAGTGTTCAGAAGTACCGCCGTCCCGATGCCGATGCTGCCTTCCACTATCATGCTTCCAGAACCGGGGTTTATTCCTTGATAGGTTGCACCAAGAGATAGTCCACCTGTTGTACTTAATGCCATTCTGCCTGTGCCAGATGTTCTAAAAATGTGGTCTGAAGCATCATAAGCACCTGTATTGAAAACTAATCCCGGTCTGTTATAAAATAGAATTCTTCCTTGAGCGGATACTATCGAAGGATTGAACTCAATTCCATCATTGCCAGTGCTGATATGCAATTTTGTATTTGGCACTGTAGTTCCAATCCCCACATTCCCACTATTCAAAACCCTCATGGCCTCCGTTGCACCATTGGTACCAACCTGAAATATGTGGTCTGCCCCTGTGGCCCCTACTCCTGTTGTAGTCTTATAAGTAAGAGCCTGGGTGACTCCACTGCCACCGATTAATAGCGGCGTTGTGGCACTCGTAGTTAAAATAGGTGAGGCAAGGCTAGTTATATCAGTATTTGCGCCACTTGCCGCCGCGCCTAAATTAGCCCTTGCCCCAGCCGCCGTAGTCGTTCCGCTACCTCCGTTAACAATAGCCACAATGCCGGTGACATTTTCCGCCGTACCTGTGGTGTTCTGGTTTAGCGTCGGAAAATCTCCCGCAACGGCAATAGAAGGTACGCCCGTCGTCGTCGTATTTTTAACGATTCCATCCGCAAGCCCCGACATCAGCGTTCCGTTAATCCCAACAACAGTAAGAGCAGTTGCACCCGTAGCGTCTCCTGTATGGGTTGCATTACTGACAAG
>ERZ1292625.1448-Hain-H41-01um-R1-1448-length-28139-cov-6_pt1 | contig 20982 bp, 24 predicted proteins | sample MGYA00564400_ERZ1292625 | MGnify/ENA primary metagenome ERZ1292625 (study PRJEB36523, sample SAMEA6512639) | groundwater metagenome | collected 2019-01-08 | study: AquaDiva: Metagenomics assemblies of 32 groundwater samples
GGAGGTTACCAACCTCGGATCCGCGGTGGGTCAGGGCCACGTAGATGGGATGGCTCTGAATGCGCGTCCCCTTGCCCCTGGGCCCGGCTGAGGCCGAAGCCTGGCCTCGCCCTTGGCGCGGACCAAACATGCGCCCCAGGAGCCCCTGACGCATGTTCTGAGCCCCTTTGGCAGCGGCCTGCTCGTGGGCAACCGCAGGGTCGTGATGGACTTCGAGCCCATAGCCGGCGGCACGATGCTCTGGAGAAAGCAAGTGGGAGTAGTCGTGAACGCCCGGCGCTGTCTGCTTCGCTGGCTGGATCGCGGCCAGGGCCTTCGCCATGACCTCGGCCTTCTGCATCGGCGGGCCGCCGCCGTCGAGCTGGCGCGCCATCTCCATGACGGCGCCGGTGAGGCGGGTCATCGTCTGATAGATCTCGGGCGCCTGCTGGCGGAGCTGCTCCAGGAGCGGCGCCTGCTGGCGCATCTCCAGGAGGATCTGGGCGACCTGGGTCTTGGCCGACTGGACCTGCTTCTGCTTCACGCCGGCGTCGTTGGCGTCCTTGTCGGCCTGCTGCTGGGCCAGCGCATGGAACTGCTCCTCGAAGTCCTGGGCGGCGTGGGTCATCTCCGGCGGTGGAAGCGCGTTGTCGTGGGTCTGGTTGAGCAGCGAGTAGATGGCCTCGTTCTGGGAGTGCTCCGACGCCTCGGCCTTCGGCTTCCCCACGGTCGGCGCCGCGGCGTCCTTGGCCTGGGTGCGTCCCGCAGCTTCGCCCTCGGCCTTGCCGAAGCGCTTGCTGGACGGCGTCATCGTCGGATTCGGCTCAGCGACCGTGCCGCTGGGGCCGGGGAGGGTGCGACGACGGGCGGGGACCGGCGTATCGCCGCCACCGAAGAAGCCGGAATCGAAGGTGTGGCGCGACGCCTGGGGAGCGAGCGCGAACTCGTCGATCGGCTTGTGCTGCTTCCGGTCCACGGAGGTCGGATGCGAAGTCCAGCCGAGGCCAGCGTGACGGGCTACTTCATGCGTGCCGGGATCAGCGACGATCGAGTGGGCGCCGCTGCGGCGCGCGTGGACCGCCATGCCGGAGATAGCCGCGGTCCGAACATGATCGGACGGGGTGAGGCCCGGCTCCAGATGTAGATGTCCGCCCTTCAGCGACCCATATGCAGAGTAGATCGTCTGGCCGCCGTGCTGGACCCGCGCAGAGACCCTACCGCTCCCATAGTGGACCACATGCAGGGCCATGCCCTTCTGCTGGGCCTCCGGCATGAGAAGGTGCGAGTAGTCGTACTTCTTACTACCCGGAAGGGTAGGTCCGGTGGTCGCTGGCTGGCTGCCGAAGACGTGGGTCGCCTGGTCCGGACGGACGCCACGCGGGCGGATCATGGTCCGCAGGCCGTCCACGAGGCCCTTGGAGAGCACTTCCGCCAGGTCCAAGGGCTCGGCCTTGGCGAGCTTGCTCACCAGCTCCTGATCGAACTGGGGCGCACGTAGGAGGGTCTGAAGCTCGACCACCAGCTCGGAGCGGGTCATCGGGATCTCGCTGAGCGCGTAGCTGTAGGCTCCGTAGTTCTCGTCGCGGTCGCCCACGGGGTTGCTGCCGACCTTCTTGGGCTGGTAGGCGACGCCGTGCTGCCGGGCGAGCGAGGCATGGGTGCGGGACGCGGACGTGCTATGGATGCCACCCTCGGCGGTCATGGCGCCGTGGGCGTGGCGCGCGTGCGCCATCAGCGCCGTGTACATCGACGCGCCGAGGCCCTTGCCGCGGTGCTGGTAGTCGCCGCTCTTGTTGCGAGCACCGTCAATGTCGGTGCCGTGGACGTTGATGGCCGAGCCGTTCATCCGTCCGACGGCCGCGCCGATCTCCATCCCCTTGTGGGACAAGGTCGCCGTCAGGGAATCCGCGATGCCGGGGGTGACGTGCAGCGTGTATCCGTCGGCGCGATGCTGCGGAGAGAGGACGTGGGAGTAGTCGTGCCCCTGTTCAGTCTCCTGCCCCTGCGGGATGTCCCCGATGCGCTTCTCCAGCGCGGCGAAATCGAGGTCCTCGGCCTTCACCATCACGTCGTCGGGTTGGTCCTTCTGCTTGGACTGCGCGATCTCCTGGTTCATCGTCGGGGTGTAGATGAGCGCCCGGTCCCCGCCGCGGATCTTGGCGACGGACAGGGCCTTCTCGGCCTCCGACAACTCGGTGCCGATCCCCACAGAGACACTGGCACCAACGACCTCTTTGTAGCGCTCGCGCATCTGCTTCAGGTCGGCGAGCAGCTCGCCGGGCATGTAGGCTCGGCCCTCATCGCCACCGCAGGTGATCACGGCGCCGTTGTGAGCCTCGATCCAGGAGCGCCAGGAGTCATTGCCGGCCTCGATGGCGCTAGACACGCGACGGAGGCCCTCCACGTCGTCCCGCATCGCCATACGTCCGACCTGACGGTTTACATGGTCGCCGTTCCACGCAATATAGATCCGGATAGAGCTGGCCATCGAATGAGAGATTGCTCTTGACGCCGCTATGAATATCTGCTTCAATCTGGTGCAGAGGTACAACATGAACGCAATCAGAATGCTGGTCCAGACTATCGACAATACTGTCTCCGCGGTCTCCTGCCCCATGGACCGAAACCGCCTCCTCGGCGCCCGAGCCGCCCTGTTGGGTCGTCCAGCGCTGACCAGTCCCTTCTGGACCCACCGGGCCAGCGCCCTGGTCCAGAGTAGCCACTTCAACGAGGGCCATGCCTTCGGTCAGGAGATGGCGCGGAACCTCGCGCCGTGAGCTGTCCCGGCGGCTGCACCTGGAAAGAGCGCCCGCGCCTTCCGGGGACCTTTCTGTGCAGCGGCTGCCACACGCCGTTCCCGTGCCGAGAGATCGACTGCGGTCACATGGACTGCATCGACGCTCGCGACAAGACGGTCTGCTTCTACTGCCGGAAACCAGTGTTGGGCGACGATCCCGAGCAGAACATCCAGGTGGGGGGCACAGAGCCGCGGGCCTACTACACCTTCACGCACCGTGGGTACTGCAAGGTTGCACATGGAGTCTGCGCTATCACTGCTCAGGAGGCTCCCTGTGCAAGAAAAGCTGACCCCACCTGATCACGGTGGCGACCTCAAACCGCGGATTGGAAAAGCGCCGCTCGCCCTCCTTCCTCGCGCTGGCCTACTGGTGATGTCGGCCGCCATGGAGGAGGGCGCGACGAAGTACGCCCCCAACAACTGGAAGGACTGCCCCAAGGACGAGGCCGGCACGTACATCCATGCCATGCTCCGGCACGCACACGCCTTCGCCGACGGCGAGAAGTATGATCCAGACTCGAAGGTCTCTCACCTGGGCCACATCATGGCTTGTGCTGGCATCCTTTGCTACCTACTGAACCTCTCCTACGAAGAGTCGGCGGCGGCACAGAGGATGCCCGAGAAGAAGGCCAGGATCAATTCCATGCAGTCGTTATTCGGCAAGCGCCCGGACGATCTACCTACCAGCCCAAGTCAGCTCAAGGCCGACGAGTAGTTCGCTCGCGCTCTTCGTCAATCCTTCGCACTGCTTCCATCAGCAGGTGGGTAACGTCGCCTATGGACTCGCCGAGTCCCTCGCCGACCGGGCGCGGCTCGAAGTCGAAGTCGCCCCGCTCCAGCCGCACCAGATCGTAGACAGCCTCGACCCCCTCGCTGATCTGATGAACTTCCACATGAGCGCTGATGATCTGGCCGTTCCGGCACAGAATATGCCCGACCGTGAGGCCAGCGACCACTCGGAGCATGCCGGTCTTGCGCTCGCCAGCCACGAGATTGATGAGGCTAGCCATAGGGATGTCGGTCAGCGACCCGCGGAAGCCACGCTCGCTCTGAATCAGCGGCGGCACGGCGGACTGTGTCTTCTTGGACACACGCCCGACGAGGAAGCCGATCAGCAAGAGCAGCGCGCAGAGACCAGCGACGAGTAGAAGGGAGGGGTCCATGGTCACTGATCACCTAGACATCGTCATCATCGTCATCATCGTCATCAAGTTCATTGTCCGGCAGCCCCGCAGCGACCAGTTCTTGGGATGACATCGGCAGACCGTTACGTAGCGTCGGGTGTACCGGACGCCCCTGACTATCCGCTGGCAACAAGTTCGTCTTACACGCGGGACATCCATGCACAGTCCAGGAGCGCGTGGGGGCGACCCGCCCAAGTCGAAAACAGGCGGGGCAGACAAACCGCGATCCCCTTGACAGAGGGATAGTCGCAGGACCGCTGGACATCGGCGACGACGGGCTGGCGGCTGGCGGCTGGGGCGGCCCATCCCCGTGTTCCAGGTTGGAGAAGCGGCGGCCGGGTCCTTCAGGCTGACGCTGGTGCTGCGTAGGGCGGTCGCCTTCGTCTACTTCGAGCTGAGAGAAGCGGGTCTTCTGAAGATTCTGAATCACGACCAGCATCTTCGTCAGCAGGAGTAGCTCCTCGGGGGCGCTGAGGGGCGCGGGGGTAATGGTCTGGGCTGGGCCAGCCACGTCGGTGAGCGCCAGCAGCGACTCGGCGCGCAGGAGTGGCAGCGAGTCGCTGGGGTGCGACATGAACCGGCGGCCCGGCTTGTTCGCCGCGGCGTCCATGAGGGAGCGGATGTCGTCGGCCACCGGCGCGGAGGGGTTGAGGCCCAGCTCCCGCGCGTGCACCGAGTAGAGCAAGTTGTAGGCGCGGGCGCCCTCGGTGTCGCCGGTGGCGTTCGCGGCGAGCATGCTCTGGTAGTGATGGGCGGCGCCCTGGCGGCGCTGGTCGCGCAGGTAGTCCTGGTACGCCTTATCCTCGGCCTGGTCGCGCGGGAGCTTGTGGCCGAACTCGTAGACGGCCGCCGCGCGATCGAGGTCGCCGCCGTGCCCAGCGTCGAGAACTTCCCTTCCTTTCCACCGAGCCTGCGGTTCAAAAGAGTTCATCGGCGCCTCATGGTAGCCGCTAGGGCCACGTAAGCCTCGGGCTCAACTGAGGCCGAGAAGGTCAGCAAGTAGCCGTTGGCCAGTTCTCGGGTGTCCACAGACTTCGCAAGTTCGTGCACGCAGATGCAGCCGGTGAAGCGGCCCGCGGTGAACATGGTACCACGGCATGTCGGACAAGGCCGCGCCGCTTCGTGCTTCTCGACCTTCAACGTCTTAGTGGCCACTCTGGGAATCTTTAGCGTGGGTTTTGCGGGTGTAGGGCTAGCTGGTGAGCCCTTGGGCTTGCCGGTGACGCCGGGGACTTGGGTGAGTGCGGCCGAGGACTGTTTGGCGGTCGCGTGCTTGGGCTTGGTGGCGGGGGTAGCGTTGGTGGCGGCGGCTGGCGGGGCCGCGACGCCCGGAGGCGCGGGGGGCCCTGGGGGCTCAATCTTGGCGATGTCGACGGTCCCCACGTAATCGTGTGATCCGAGGCGGGGGCGCAGCGCAGTGAAGACCATGGCGTCGAGAGACTTTCCGAGTCGCACCAGGTCGCGCGAAGACAGGGTGTCGTGGTGAACAAAGTCGAGCCCGGCCGCCACAGAGAGGACAGCGACCATCTGGAGGCTGGGGAGATCGTCGAAATCGAAGCGAGTGCCACTCACCACCACATGACCGCCATAGCCGGCGCTGGACTTCCGGAACTCGACGGTGGACTCGCTGCCTGGCAGTGCGCCAGCGAAGCTCGGGCCGACAGCCGACAGCCAGGCAACCATGGCGCGCGGGGCCGCCGCGGCCTCCAGGCCGGAGGACCGGGAGACCGCCTCAGAGAGCGCACGGGTGCAGTCCGCACCGAGCAGCGCCTGGAGGAAAGCTTGGCCTCGCATAATGTAGTATCGAGATTACGGCCACGGTATAGAAGGTCATGAGCGACTTGTCGTTGGAGCTGATTTTCATGGTGCCAGCCTGGGGCTGGATCCTGTTGATCCCTCTGGCGCTCGGCGCCTCTTGTTGGGTCGCGAGCGTGGCCCTTAACGTCCCTCATAAACTTCTGAGACGGAGACATGTTGTTAAGTAAGCCTGCCATCGAACGATTCATGGCATTGGGAGAAATCATCATCTCCCCCTTCGATCCCCGCAACCTAAAGTCGGCCCAGTACGATGTAACTCTCGGGAAGCACTACTGGCGCCCGCGCCGAACGGTGGGGCACCCGGACAAGGTCTACAACCCCTTCGACGAGACGAGCGTGCGGGGCGCCTGGATGCGCGAGCACGCCCAGCCCCACTCGACGGTGGCCCGCATCGAGCACTGGGCCGGCCTCCTCAAAGGCATCGCCCCCGAGGAGCAGATCGTCCTCCTGGGGCCGGGCGAGACGATCCTCGCCCACACGGAGGAGTTCATCGGCAGCAACAGCCATCGAGTGACCGCCATGATGAAGGCGCGGTCGTCGATGGGGCGGAACTTCCTGGAGGTCTGTCGCTGCGCCGGCATGGGGGACCACGGTTATTTCAACCGCTGGACCCTGGAGATCCAGAACAACTCCCGCGACTTCACCGTCCCGCTGGTCGCTGGGCGGCGCGTGGGGCAGCTCCTCTTCTTCCAGACGGAGCCCTTGGGCCAAACCGAGAACGACTATATTGCCGACGGCAAGTATCAGTCCACCGGCGATCTTCTGGTGCTCCAGAAGAGCTGGACGCCGGACGAGATGCTCCCCAAACAATGGCTTGACAGAGAGGTGCGGTGATGGATGAAAACATCCAGATGACCTACAACGAGATCCTGGGGGGCGCCGAGAAAGATATGCTCTTCGACCTCAACCACACGATGGAGCAGTCGTTCCTCAACGACGACTTCTTCCATGTGTGCCGTTGCCCGACTCTAACTTTGAAAGACGGGCGCCAGATCAGATCGCACCAGGACCGCTGCGTCCGATACGACAAGGGCCAGCGCATCGAAAAGCAGATCTGGTCCCACAAGACCGGGGACAAACAAATCGCTGTTGCCTATCATCATGGCACTCACAGTCACCCTGCCATTGTACAGACCATCAGCTCATTCGCGTTGCTCGTCATGACTCAGGATACGGAATCGAGAGTGGTCCAAAAGCTTATTGAGCGCGCCGCCGTCGAGTGCCCGAACTGCCCGCGACCCGCGGTGCGGCCGGGCAACATCGCCTGCAACCTCCATCCCCGTGAGATGAGCGATCTCATGAGACACGGGCGCTTCTTCGGGACCGTCATGGTGGACCAGCGCGGGCCGGGGAGGAGCACCGCGTGTTCGATCGACACCAATATTCTCGCCCTCGTCACCGAGGCGCTGGGCCTCAGCAAGACTGAGGTGTGGTGGTTCCAGGATCGCATCGAGGAGGGGGTCGAACTGAAGCTGGACCTGAAAGTGCGGTACGACATGCGGGAGCGCGGCTGGCCGCGGTTCCCCGATGGGCTCCCCGAGGTCCACTATCAGGACTACCGCAAGACGAAGGAGGTCCATCCGGCCCATGTCTTCGGCATCCTGACCCCGGAGGCCATCGAAATGGCCTCCCAGCGGGTCTATGAGAACTTCGGGGCGCCCGAACAGCTCCTGGTACCGGCCAGCACGGCGGAGGCTGTGAAGCGCGTTCTGGCCTCCGTGGCGAAGATCATCGCGGGCGACAAGCAGATCTCGGCCATCGTCGGACCGCCGCCGGCACCCGTAACCATCACTCATCACGGCAAGGTCGAGGGCTTCGAGATCATCCGGACGCCGGCGTCGCTGCCCATCGGCACCTACTGCATGAAGTGCAAGAACACCGTCAAGGAGCGCATGCTCCTCAACGAGACCTTCGTCGGCTGTCTCTGCTAGACGTACTGGGGGGGGCCGAAAGGCTCAGCGTGGACCAAACGACATCGACCGAGGTTCTTTCTGTTGCCTGGGGCCACCGGGGCCTTCTGGGTCATTTTCTTGGGATTCAAAAATGTACTCTCGCTGTAGCACCGCGCTTTGCGGCATCCGCATCACCTTCCGTTTCCCCTCAATGAAGTCCTCCTCGCCCTGGGCGACGCGGATTTCATGAATCATGTTCTTCACGTAGAAGAACGGGCGGTAGTGGTAGCGGATCGAACACACCTTCCCCTTCTCAGTGTCAGCGGGGACGGCGGGGCGGCTGCCGATCCACTCTAAACGCCCGTCTGGACGCACCTTGAAGTCGGTGTCGGTCTCGTAACGGATGCCGTCGGCGTCCATGACGTCCACGACCTCCTCGACGGGGAACTTCAATTTGTCGAGACCCGAGGCATGGTGCTCGAAGGTCTCCCAAGTGACGACGTTGCCGACTTCCTCGTCGAGATAGAGGCGATCAAACGGCGCCATCATGATCTGGACCTGGGCGTCCGGCGGGTAGCCGGGACACTCATCATAGGTGCGACGGAAGGTCACCTGGACCGTGGCGCCGTAGAGTACGCCGGGGTCGTCAATGGAGACGTGCAGCGAGTTGCCGGTGAAGAGGCAAGTGAGCAGCCCGGCGTCGGTGTAGATGAACCCATTGCTGCACCCGGCATGATCGACGTGGCGGCGTTGGTCGTGACGGTCCACGAGCCCCACGGGGCACCGCATGGCGCGCCAGTGGCGCATCTGGACACCATGGTCCGCGAGCGCCTCGTCGAAGGCGCCGACGTCGAAGGTGATGGCCCGGTTCGGGATGTCCAGGCCGACGGACTGCCGACCGGCCCGGCCGCGGCCGGCGCTCACCGCTTGCCTTCCAGCTCCCGCATGCGGGCGGTGAGCCGCTCCGCCACCGGGATCTGGTGCGCCATGGCGCGGACTGGGACCTCTTCGGACTTCGCGATCTGATCGAGCACAAGGTCGCGATGATCGCGCTTCGCGATGAAGCGGGCGACCGCGACGTGTGGACCAACCGACAGCGTCTCAAAGTCGCCCTTGGCGTCGCCCTTCTTGACCGCGAAGATACTCAGCCCGCCGGTGGTCTCCAGGTGGAAGACCGGCTTGCCGCCCTTGGTACCGACTCGGATTTGCTTGGCCAGGTGCTTGGCGTTCAGGTCCAAAAGAATTTCTCCTCGGTGGAAAGATTCTGCTTGACCTCCAGATCGGGATAGAATATAGTCCTGATCGTGAACACCGAAACCAAGACCATCGGCGAGTACGAGATCCCCGAACAGAACCTAGCCCACCTTCAGGACGCCCTGGTCAAGATCGGCCGTCGGCTGGCCCGCCTGGGCCTGCCGGCGCTGGTCGTGACCGTGGGCCAGCCGAAGGACGTGGCCTTCATCCGCCGTGACAGCGACAACAACCACACAAGGTGGACTCCCGAGCTGGCCGCTGTGTACGCCACGATGGTCAGCGGCCCTAAGTCTCTGGAGGACTGGGAGCGCCTGGGCCGCGTCGAGTACCGCCGCTACTTCTCGGTCACCATCCAGGGCCAGACCCCACGCCTCGCCGGCTGGAGCTTCGTTGCAACCCTCCAGCACCTGACCGACGAAGAGTCCGGCAAGGTCATCAACATGCTCCGCACGGTCCCTTCATTCGAGGGGACGCTGCCGGTCGGGTACAGGACGGCGTCCCCGGAGAACTGCGACCACTGCCAGAAGCGCATCCGGACCCGTAAGGAGACCTTCATCGTCCGCCACGATGACGGCACCTGGAAGCAGATCGGTCGGAACTGCACCCAGGACTTCCTGGGCGGCGTCGATCCCCAGAAGGTGGCCCAGCACCTGGAGCTGATTCTGAGCGCCTGTGGCGCCGCCTCCGAAATGGAGGAGGGCGGTGGCCGCGGCGGTGGTGGCAGCACCTACCGGCACTCGCTGCGCGTCTTCTTGGCCGCGGTAGCACTGTGGGTCCGCAAGGGCGGCTGGATCTCCCGCGGCCGGGCGCGAGCCGCAGACGAGTATATGGAGAAGCTCCGCGCTACTGCCGACGTCGCCCTAGAGTACGTGAATCCGCCCCCGCGCGACTCACAGGCAGCGGCCGAGCACCACAAGTGGCTCGCGGCGAACCCCGTCGAGCAGGAGGATATCGACGTCGCTGACAAAGCGCTCGTGTTCGCTCGTGAGGATTTGTCCGAGCTAGGCGACGCCCGCAACGACTACCAGCACAACTTGTACGTCGCCTGCACTCAGTCGAGCATCGACCATAAACTGGCAGGTATCACGGCGTCACTCATCGCCTACTACCTCCGCGAAGTCGAGAATAAGGTCCTCAAAGAAGCAGAGGCGAAGCGGATTGGCGACTCGCAGTTCATCGGCCAAGTAGGCAACAAGGTCGCCCTGGAAGTCCAGGTGACGAAGGTCATCACCGTCGGCGAGAACTCGCAGTGGGGCCCGTCGTACCTCCACCGGATGTTCACCACCGGAGGTAATGTGGTGATTTGGTTCAGCTCCCAGTCAGATAATAACCTCGTCGCTGGCCAGACGTATTGGGTCAAGGGCACCGTCAAGAAGCATGAGGACCGTCAGGGCGTCAAGCAGACCACGCTGATCCGGCTGGCCGTCACCACCGAGGAAGCCGTCAAGGCCGAGACCGAGAAGGCCGTGGCGAAGGCGGTACGCGCGGCGGCGCGGGCCGCGAAGCTCGCGACGAAGGCCGCCACGCTTTAATTTTTCAAGGAGAAAGCGACGATGCACAGAGAGATGCGAGAGTACCTCGGAGCCCTGGCCGACCACCTAGCAGCGTCGGACCCGGCAACGCCGCGGGAACAGCACCTGGGCAGGGCCTTCACGATGGTTCTGGAAAGCAACGTGGAGCCCAGTCAGGCAATCGGCGTCCTCAACCACCTGGGCATCGTCCCGGTCGGACCCACACCGCTCGATATCTGGCGCGCTGAGTGCTAGTCTCCCACCCATACGGCGTTCACCGCCATGTCGGCGGGCATCTGACCGAGCAGCGCCCGTAAGCGGTCGAGGCGCTCCACACACACCTGTGCCGCGACGCCGTAGCGGGTCAGCACCGAGCGCAGGCGCTCGCCGGAACGCTCATCCAGCCAGCCGCGAAGCGAGGACTCATCGGCGCGGCCGAGCCGCGGCATCCAGCGCACCTTTTGCTCCAGCGGCGCCGCATTGAAGCGGTCCGGCGCCCAGGCGCGGAGGTAGAAGGGCACGAAGGAGTTGCGGTCGCGCGCCGGATCGAAGGCGCGGCCAGCGAAGGCGCTGCCGTGGTCGATGAGCTTGATCACGCCATCGGGATTGACCATCATATTCCGAGCATGCCGGTCGGGGTTGCCCAGGACGAAGTCGAGGGCGCCCCAGCGGTGGATAGTACCGCCGGACAAGTAGTCCTTGAGGAAGAGGCGCGCCAGACCCGCGGAGTCCTCGGAGACGTCCTCCAGGAGCATGAAGGGCTTCTGGAGCATCTCGATGCAGGCCACCAGCTCCTCGCCGACCTGGAGGAGGTCGGCGCGCGGCGCGTGGTGGCCCAGGTCCCAGTCCTTGGCGACGTGCCAGAACGCGGCCTCGCGCTGCGACTGGGTGGAGACATCCTCGGCGGCGCCGGCGGCGGCCGACTGCCCGTTGGAGCCCGGCTTGAGCAGGAGGGTCTTGCCCGACTCGGGATCCTTCGCCAGCATGGACCCCGCGGAGTGCTTGCCGCCGAGTGCCACCGTGAAAACCGCATGGTCCTCGAAGGCGCCGCGGACCATATTCGCCGCGGCTTCACCGTCCGCCGGCAGCGCCGGCTGGACCATCCGCGGCTGGACCTCCTCTTGGACCTGGCCGGAGGGGGTGCGTTCGGCCAGTGCCATCCAGGACTTGACCGTCTGGACCGATTCGTCCGTGATGGCCTGGTCGTAGGCGAGCAGCGCAGCGCGAACCGGATCGGCGTCCTCCGTCCATAGCGCGCGGTGCTTCGCCTCGTCGGAGAGCGCGGCGCCGCGGGTGAGCCAGCGGACCGCCTCAAAGGCTGGTTCGTCCTTGTCGGGGTAGAAGTTGCCCTTGAGCGTGACCTCGGCCTTCTGCATCGGCTGAGCCTGGTCGATATCAACGCTGAAGCCCTGGCGGGCGTCCAGTTCCTCCAGGATCGACTCTAGGGGCTCGTCGCTGGGCAACCACGTATATTTCGTGATCAAAGCGATTCGGATCTGCTCCGGGTCACCGGCGTAGACCTCGGGCTCGTCACCATCATGGTGCTTCGTCAGCGTGATTTTCATCGACCTCTCCGTCGGGGCGGCGTCATCTCGATGGGGGAATTGTACCAGTCGTCGCCGAAGTTGTGGATGCCGAAGTCGGCCATCTGATCGAAGTGGCGAGCGCGGTGCTCAAAGTTGTTGGCAATGTGCTCGCGCACCGCCGGATCCCGAAGGTGCTGGAGCTGGTCACGCATAGCCGCGCGGATGGGTTCCTTATGGTCCCACCACCACTCCGTCTCCGGCTCGAAGCTGTCGGCGTGGGCGCGGCGCTTGTCGAGGTTGCTCAAGTCCGCGCCCAGAACATCACCGACGGCACCACGGTGGAGGTACCCGTCCATGTTGTCCGTGTCAGCTTCGAGCGAGTCACGGTGCTTGTAGTGGTCGCCGGAGCGCACGTACTGGAACGAGCGCGGCGTGTCGATGCTGAGAACCTGCTTGGAAGTCGGGTTCCAGAGCAGGTTGCTGCCATGGCGATCGAGGTTGTTGGTCAGGAAGTCCATCATCCCGATCCGTCGAGCGTCGGACTTCGATTGATCGGTAGCGCCCGGCAGGCAGCCGGCGCCGGCCGCGGTATGGCTGAACCGTACGTGCTTCTCGGCGTTCTCGAAGCCAGGCGCCATCTTGATGACCAGCGCGGGCTCGTTCTCGAAGCCCGGCCCCATGTTGTGCTCGGCGACGTGAACAGCCTGGTGCAGATGACCGATCTTGCCCGCGTGGTAGAGCGCCTGCGTCGCCATCTCGGCCCAGCCCTGGTGGGGGTGCTTCATCCACTTCGAGACGGCGCGGGTGATGCGCTCGTGGTAGGGCTTGACCATGTAGCGGGTGCCCTCCGCCTCCTCCGGCGCCGCCAGGATGACCTTGCGCGAGATGTTGGACCCCTTCGGCTGCGCCAGGCGCTTCGCGGCGGCCGGAGAGTCGAGCAGCCGACGGTAGTTGTCCACGAAGTGCTGGTGCATCGCCGGGTGACCTTCGAGGTGCCCGCGGTGGTCCACGAGGTCGCGGCCGGCCTGGTCCGACGCCTTGAGCAGCGCCTGGAAGTGGTCCGGGTGCGCCATCTTGATCAGCGGCGACTCCGTCTTCGCCATCGACGGGTGGACCGTCGGTGTGTGGGAGAACTCCTCGGGCATCAGCCCCGCCTTCTGCGGCGGGAAGATGGCCTGGGCCGGGTTGGCGCGGTTGTGCTCCCCGTTGGTGCCGTAGTGGTAGTTGGTGTTCTGGCCGCGGGTCTCTGTCGCCAGGGCGCGGCGCGCCAGCGGCGAGTACATCGAAGCGTGCGAATGCCAGGCCCGCTCCTCGCCGTCGTGACCGAAGTCCACGCCGGGCTTGACGTGGCCGTAGACGTCGTGGACCGCGCGGAACACGTCGTTGTAGCTCGGCAGGTCGGGGTCGCCGGATGGCTCTGCCAAGGGATGATCGTGGGGAAGGTCGCCGCCGGTGAAGACATGCAGATGCTTGTTCTGACCGACGTCTCGGTGCATCGTGTCGAAGGCATCTGCCTCGGTGCCGGCCGCCGAGAAGTCGCTGGCCGGAGTGAAGCGATAACCGTGCCCCTTCAGGTGCTGGTACTGCGCCATCGTCTCCTGCTTCAGCGCGTCGTAGGCGGCCTTGACCTGGGGGTCGTGGGGCCGGTGCTCGATGGCCTCGTAGGCGGCGGAAGTCCGGCGCTGGAACTCGGGATCGACGGGGTGCAGCCGGTCCATCGGCTGGTACGGGAAGCCGGCTTGCTGCATGTAGTCGGCGGCCTCCTGCATGACCCTCGGGTGCGGAGAGTAGCCGGTCCCTCCAACGCCGGGCTCGGCCTTCGCCATGGTGGCGAGGGTCGGGCGGCGGCGCGCCGGGCAGCACGACGCAGCGGAGCTGCCGCGCTGCTGGCGGACCGGCCGGCTGGCGAGCGCGGCCTGGATGAGGTCGGGCTCGCCGCGCTCGAAGGCGCGCCGGACATGCTGCGGGCCGAGCGCCGGCGAGGGCGAGCGGAAGACCGCGGCGCGGACCTGCGGGTGGTGGTCCTCCAGGGCCATACTCAGGTGCTCGGCGGTGACATGGCGTCCCTGGAGCACGTTTTGGCGGGCCTGGGCTTCCGGGTCGAAGGTGCGCGGAATCCGACCGCTGGCGAGGATGTCGGTGATGTGGCGGTCTTCCAGCTCCGGGTTGCTCGCGACCGATTCGCGCAGCGGGCCCTGGGAGCGCTTTACAGCGGCCTCCCGGCCGGCCGGGGTCAGGCTAGGGTGACGGGCCGCATCGCGCGCCAGAGAGCCCCCCAGGGCCATTTCCGGCCTATCCAGGGCGTTCAGCACGACCCCTTCCAGGGCGTCGCCGGGCGCGACCGGGTGGTTGATGAGGGCGCGTCTGCTGCCGTGCCGGGGGTCGTCCCACATCTCCCGCCACAGCGGCTCTTCGAGCTTGGGGTGGGAGGCGATGCTGCTGATCACGCCGCGTGCCAGCGGGTCTTCCTGGGCCGCCGCGGTGCGGTAGAGGTCGAGGAGGTGGTGGGGCTCGATGGAGTCGCGACCCATGGCCTCATGCTGGAGCCGGAGGCGGCCGGGCAGCCGCATCAGCGACGTCAGAACCTCGGGGTCGTCGCTGCCGGGGTGGTCGAGGGCAGCGTGCTGGACGACGGGATCGGGGTGGGCGAAGGCGGCGGCCAGATGCTCGCGGCGGACGCCATCGAGCTTCAGCGCCATGCGCCGCTCCCGCGGGTCCGGATTCTGCATCAACCGGGCTACTTCGTCCTCGGTCTTGAACAGGAATTCATCGTCGGTCTCGGGGAGCTTCGGTGGCGCCTCGTCCTTGCCGCGGCGCTGGAGCCCGATGAGGCGTAGCGTCACGTTCTTCTTCGAGTGGAGGTTGCTGGCGATCTCCTCGGGGAGACCGTCGTCCACGTCCACGTAGCGCCACTCCGAGCACTCGTCGTCGGGGTCGTCCTTGCCGTGCGGCCCCGGCGCGTTGTCGCCGTGCTTGAAGTCGCTGCGGTTCATCTCGACCTGGTAGCAGTGGATCAGGTAGGCGCCGGCCTGGCCGTCGCCCAGGTGCCTGAAGCGGGATTCGGGCACGTCGATGCCGGTCTCCTCCTTCAGCTCGCGGCGCGCGGCGGCGCGGGGCTCCTCGCCGGGCTCCATGTGGCCGCCTGGCAAAGTGAATTTCTGGTTGTCGTTCCGACGACCGAAGAGTAGCTTTCCCTTCTCGTCGAAGACAGCTACACTTGCAATGTGCGTCGGATCTCTATCTCTCTGCGACTTACCCAAGCGCACGGGCCTGCTCCTCGGTGTGAAGACGGTGACAAAGAGCGCAAAGGAGACGGCATTTGCCGATTTCGGCCTCAATAGCGGCCCAGCTCGCGCGACGACGAACCATATTACAAATTTTCTCTGATTTTTCAGAAGGATCTATGTGGTCAAAATCCATCTGCCACGGAGCATAGCTCTGGCCGCACTTAACACAAGGACCGGCCTTGAGCGCCGCGACCTTCTTATGCAGGGTCCGACGCGCCTTGGCCGTCCGACTATTGGACCTTACATACCGTCGGTGAGTGCGATCTCGATGGCACAACACACACACCAACTCACACTTCGCGATTTCAGCTTCAATTCGTTCTGAACTAGAGATCGGATATGAGATCTTAAATGCCTTTTCGCCGCTGACGTGATCCCATTCCATCGCACATGGAGGTCTGTTTTGGCCACAGTCAGTACAGACGCCGCTCTTCAACAAGCGCTTCTCGACCAGTACGAGATCACGATGGCGCCGGGCCTTCTCCGGGTTCTCTCGTCTCCACCGCTTCTTCCATGCGGCGTGCTGTGTCTTCTTATCCTCCATCCACCTACACGTTGCCACTAAAAATCAGCAACCCACAGAACCGCTTCACTTTCTTTATATAGGTCTTTTGCTCCTCCTTGAGGGCAGCGATGCGGACCTCGTAGACCTGCGGGCCGGGGCCACTACTCGACTGGCTGAGCCCGTCGATGCCGAGAGAGGCACTGTTGCTCATGGCCAGCGTCGCCCCGAGCATGGACAAGATGTCGATGGCGGCAGTTATACCCACGAGATAATTTACAATGCGGGGCAGCATATTGTCCTTATAGCCCGCCGTGTACTTCAGCTTCCAGAACGAGGGGATCCAGGCGTAGTGCGCGAGCAGCGAGAGGAAGAGAGCACCAGCGCCGGCGGAACCGTTGATGACCTGGCCGCTGGCGAGCGGGATGATATTGACCTGGCCGCGGATCAAATGCCCGCGGTCCACCCAGGCCAGGGGCACCGTGAACAGATCCAAGTCGTTGCTCGACGTGATGGTCAGCTCGTCGATGCTCGACACCGGCCGATTGTTGGTCCGCATGTAGCCGAAGCTCATGTACTCGTTGCGATCGAACGGCTTCTTCTCGTCGAACTGGACCGGGAAGAGCGTGGCGCCGGTCAGCTCCTCCACCTTTGAAACCGCGCGGACGATGATGCGGCCGATCGTGACGTCAGTGAGGATGGCTCGCTTCTTTGTGATGGGGTCCTGGAGATAGGAGACCATCGGGATACCGAAGAGGATCTCGTTCTTGATCTGTTCAGCGTCGATGAGCGGCTCGACGCGGACCCAGTCGGTCTCCTTGCCACCGGCGGGGTAGACCTCGCCGGCGTCGGAGCCCTGGGGGAACTTGGACTCGCTGTAGTCGGCCATTTACTTCAACCCCTGTGGCAGAACGTCCAGGGCGGGCTGGAGTCGGCCGCGGGTGACGACGCCGCTCTGTGTGAGCACCAGCGACATAGTCACCGTCCCGCGGATCTTGTCGGTGTTGAGCACCGAGAGCATCCAGATCGAGGGGTCCTGGGAGAATGGCTGGGTGCAGCTCCGGGTAACCTTCTTGTCCATGTCGAGGGATTCTAGCACTATTTGAAGGGTCGCCCCCGCAACAGGTACGTACCGTCGGTACGGCGGATTGAACCCCTCAGTAGGGAGATCCACGGACTGGTCCATGAGTTGGAAGTAAACGTTGACCGTGTCGCCCTCGGTGAAGGCGGCGCGCTCAGCGAAACGGAAGACGTTGACGTTGGCGACGTCGCGCAGGATACGGGCACCCAGCTTAGGCATGCCCGGAAGATTGAGCGGCGACTATGAGTGCCAGAACGCCTTCAATGCCTTCAGGAGTTGATCGACGGCCGGAACAACTAAACCACCGTAATCCCACTCATCGATCAGGTACTGGATTGCTGAGACGTCGCGTTCCAGCTCGTCGGTGACGTCGGTGACGTCCCACTGCCAGTCCGAACGCAACTTGTAACCGCGCCCCTCCAAATATCTGCACGCCTCGCTATCGCCGCCGGGCCACTTAGCTCGCAGCTCGTCGCTGGCCTGGGGCAATTATTTGCCCACCACGTAGCGAACGCCGTCGAGGACGAGCCATTTGATCGTGCGGTGGTCCACCAGGCGGTAGCGCGACGCAGCGCCGTTGGCGCCGGTCTCAGCTTTCGCCGGCTTGATCTCGATGTCGAGGTCCTCGCACATCGAGCGGCCCAGCAGTGGCTCGGGCTGCACGAGCCGGCCGCGGAGCACGCGCTCGGTACCATCCTGCTTCTCGAAAGCAACGGAAAACGGCTTGTTGAAGGCGGTGACCAAGATCTCCGCGGCGCGGGTCTTGGTGACCTTCTGCTCAGACTCGAAGAGGTCGGCCGACGGCATGGCGCGGATCAGGTCGGTGCCGATCACCGAGAAGGTCTTCGGGCCGGCGCCGAGGTTCTCGATCTTCAGCTCGTCGCGGCGCGCCTGCGTGACGCGGACGAAGTGGATGACAGCCATGATGTGGCCGGGGGCCACGCGGGCGGGGTCGGTGAGATACGTGGCACGGGCTTCGGTGTCGTCGCTCTTCTTCATCAGAACCTCCAGTTGCCGGCGGCAGGACTTGAACCTGCATGCCCTCAAGGGGCGGCGGGGCTTAAAGCCGCTGTGTCTGCCAGTTCCACCACGTCGGCATCCCAGTATAGCACATCAACAGGCAGTAGGCGCGGGCCTCCGCCGGCCCACAGAGCGGTCCAAGAAGCGCTGGTAGGCGTCGCACTGGGAAGAGCCGGCCATGAGCGGCCCGATCTTGTCGAGCATGGCGGCCCCCTCCTTCTGCCAGCCCAGCTTGGCCGCCAGGCGCGCCGCTAAGAAGAGGGCCTCGGGGAAGGAGGAGTCGGACTCACATGCATCCATGATGTGGTCCAGCGCGGCCCGATCGTCCCGGTTGAGCGCGGCGGCCCAATAGTCGAACTCGGGGCCGGCGCCGCCGAGCTGCGCGGCGCGCTGGAGGGCGCCGCGGGCCTGCGGGACCGCGTTCAGCGACCCCAGGGCCTTCGCCATGGCGACCCAGCAGTCCGGGTCCTCCGGAGCCACGCCGATCGCCATATTGGCCAGTTCCAAAGCGCGGTCGCCAAGCCCGTTCATCAAGGCGACCTCGACGCCGATGGTCGGCGCCGTCAGGCTCCGGGTGACGACTGATAGACACTCAGGGATGCGGCGGAGGATGCGTTGTAGCCGCTTCTTTACGGCGTCGTCACGGGTTTCTAGGCCGTCGAGGAACTGGAAGAGCGGGGCGGGACGTTGCTTCTTCGCCATGTATACCTATATCGTGTCCTTGTACGTGAATATTAAGCCACCTGTAGACTTTCGCTTACCCTTGAGCACGTTGCAAATATTTCCAGGAGCAAGCTTCCATCGTTCGGCAGCTTCTTTGATGGTCGTGTAGGCTCTACCGTGCTGGTCCTGAAAAGGTGGAATGGCATGCGCAAGTTGGTGGGCCGCCTTGGCGGCTGGGGTCATGGGAAGCCCCTTACGGCCGGTGGGACGCCCTGTGAGGGTCTTGGAAATGGCGTCACGCTGCTCTTGAGAGACGAGATGCCCCTTCTGGGAAGCAGACATACGATCCCGAGTCTCCTGAGTGGCCCGCCACCCCCTGGTGCCCACACCACCATCAGTAAGGTTGGTTAATTCACACCCGCGTGCTCTGAGTTCCGCAATCCAAAACCTCTCGGCAGCATCAAGGTACTCGGGACCTGGCAATGAAAGTAATATCACTACCCCTGGCTTATCGCCTCGATCTAAAAGCTGCTGGACCCAAAACTTCTTATATCTACAACCATCGCGGCACGCCAACCCCTTCAAATGTTGGCGATATCTTTCTAATCCAGACGAACTTTGTCCGACATAGCGCGGATGATTCCCGTTTGGATCTATCAAGGCATAAATAATGAATTTAGAGATCATATCAACCCTCAAGCTTATCATAACAGAACAAAATAAAGAGCGGCCGGCGGGGCCGCTCGGACTAGCTAGTAGGCGTTGGGCCTACCTCAGAACGCTCCACGTAGGTTATCAATCAACACATTCTTTCTCGGTTGGTACACTGCGAGGGTACAGAAGCGGAAATGGGCCTCGGGCGTGCTCAAATCCGTCACCGCGAGCTTGAGGCGCGAGTACGGCGCCAGCTCCTTGATCTCGGCGGTGTCCGACTGGATCAGGTAGCCCGTCACGAAGCCAGGGCTCTTGTTGCCCAGGTCGTCCACGACCGTGGTCGCGGAGCCGGCGGTGATCATCACCTTGCCGATGAACCGGGCGCCGGGAGCGCCGGGGCCCTTGACGATCGAGCCGCCCGCGTCGGTGCGGTACAGGTTGAAGTACCGGACCACGCCCGCCACCGGGTGCGTGATGGTCAGCCGGAGTACGTCGCCCAGGACGGCCACCGTCACTGCCGTCGCGGCGGTCCGCGGCGACTCACCCAGCTCGGAGGCGCTGGTGACGAAGTAGGTGTAGACCTCGTTCAGGAGGAACGGCGTGCGGACACCAGCAACCGTGGTCGAAACCACGGACGTCAGAGTCGGCGCCGTGGGGCCGTTGCTGCGCGGCGCTGCCGGGGCGGTCTTGCCGCTCAGGAAGCGGGACGCCTCCAGCTTGACCGTGGCGCCGGAGGCCCACTGGGTCTGGAGATCACCACCCGTCGCGGTCTGGGGAGACCCGGCGAGGACGATGCGCTCCTTGCCGTAGACGAGCTGGTTGTAGGCCGAAAGCGCCTTCGGATCCAGGTACAGCTTCTCGGCCGTCCCCTGGTTCATCTGGCTGCGGACCTGGGCGTTCTCGATCATTGCCTGGGTCAGCACGCCACCGCCGCTCATGACCACCGACTCGTCCGAGCCGTACTCGGCGAACATCAGGTCCTGGGTGTTGCGCTGCGCGTCGGACTGGCGGATCTGGACGCCGAGGCCGAGCATGTTGGGCAGGACCGGGATCGCCAGCGGGTTGCCGTCGAAGACGCCGCCGTTGGAGAAGTCGTCCTTGCCCCGGAACAGATCGAACTCGATGTCGCCCGCGATGACCTTCGCCGCGTCGCTGGCCTGCCGCTCGGACGCCTTCTGGCCGTCCACCGTCTCGACCATGTCGGCGACAATGGTCGTGCGCCGGACCTGGCTGTAGAAGCACATCGGAACGGTGATTCGGACGAAGTCGCCCGTGTCCTCCTGACCGATGGCCCCTTCGAGGCCCGCCGTGGCGCCGAACTGGCCGTAGCTGAGCTGGCGGTTGAACTGCGCGAGCGTGCTCTTGCAGCTCTTGCTCTTCAGCACGCGCTGGAGCTTGATGTGCTGGTCATCCCAGCACACGTTGTACATGACGGGGCTCAGGTCTTCGACCTGGAGCGCCGCGCCCTGCGTGAGCGTACCCGGCGCGGCGTTGTACGACCCGGCTTCGAGCGCCTTCAGCAGGTCCTGGATGATGTTCAGGTTGGCCATCGGTGGTCCCTCTTGTCCTTCTTCTGCTTCCGAGCGCGCCGTTAACCGACGAGCAGGTGCTTGATCCCATCGACGCCCTTGGCGCCGGCGTTGTAGTAGTCGTCGATCTTCTCGCGGTCGGCCTTGCTCAGGCCGCCCTGCGCCGGCTCCTGCACGGGATAGGCCAGCGTGCGCAGGAGCAGATAGCGGCTCAAATGCTTTGGGGCAGCGCTGCCAAAGGCTTCGCGCCAGAAAGCCCGCAGCGCCGGTGCATCGAGCCCAAGT
>ERZ1292625.1966-Hain-H41-01um-R1-1966-length-20917-cov-12_pt1 | contig 20917 bp, 25 predicted proteins | sample MGYA00564400_ERZ1292625 | MGnify/ENA primary metagenome ERZ1292625 (study PRJEB36523, sample SAMEA6512639) | groundwater metagenome | collected 2019-01-08 | study: AquaDiva: Metagenomics assemblies of 32 groundwater samples
GTTTTCATCCCTTGATTATAACAATCAGGGAGTATACTGCCGACATCGCAAATTGCGCGAACATGTTATGACAAAAGACCAATACAAAATCCGAAAAGCGGCGCTTGGCGTTACCAATTGGATCGGTTCTCCGGCTTCCATAGTGGTACATACAATTTTATTTTTGCTCAGTTTCGTATCGGTGGGCGCGGGCTGGCTCTCTTTCGACAGAATGTTGCTTATTCTTACCACGATCGTATCTCTAGAAGCTATATATTTGGCGATATTCATTCAAATGACCATCAATTTCACGACACAAGAACTCGCGGAAGTCGGCGACGACATCGAAGAACTTCAAGAAGACATCGGCGAGATTCAGGAAAATGTCGGGGAACTCCAGGAAGATGTTGAGGGAATAAGCGAGGACGTTGAAGAAATGACGGTGGAAGAAGCGGGAGAAGAAGCGGAAGAAGAGGCTCGCAAAGATGAGCAGAAAAAGACGCTTACCGACATCCAGGCAGATTTGCGCAAGTTAATGCAGGACATTGTGAAATTACAAAAAAATGGCGTTTCTTCGGATCCGCCGACTCTTTGATAAAAAGTCTCATACTCTACAGGGTATGGTATTGTGAAATCCATGCTCTCTTTCATACAGGTATTTTTCGCTATATTCGGCGTAATGGACCCTGTGGGAAATACGCCCACTTTCATTACGCTCACCAAGTCGCTCGACAAAAAGAGCAAGCGCCGTCTAGCGTGGGGCGCCGTGCTGTATGCCGGAGTGATTCTCGTCGTGTTCATGTTTTTGGGCAACGCGATATTGAACGCCTTTCATATCTCAATCGGTAGCTTCCGTGTCGCTGGAGGCATTATCCTACTCGTCCTAGGATTCCAAATCGTCTTTGATCTTGAGTTTCAAAAGAAAAGTGATTTGGATGGCGAACGAGACATCAGCATCGTTCCACTCGCCACTCCGCTAATCGCTGGCCCCGGTACTATCACTTCAGTGGTCATTCTCGCCAAGCAGTATGGATTCATACTCACGTTGGCCGGAATCATTCTAAATCTAATATTGAGCTACATTCTTTTTATGTTTTCAGACGTTATTCTCAAAGTATTGGGCAAGAAGGGTGCGCTCATATTCGCCAACATGATGGGCCTCATCTTGATGGCAATCGGCGTGGAATTCATCAAGAGCGGTGTTATGCCGACATAAAATCTGGAGAAGAATCTGAAAAAAATCAGACTCTCATGTGTGGAATCATATTTTACTACTATTCACGCATGCCCGTGAATCACCATACGAGCGAGAAACATTTCTTAACGTTTTGCAATTATTGCTTTCTTGTAAGCGTCGAGATGTTTGAGAGCTTCTCCGGTACCCTTGGCAACACAGAACGGTGCGTCTTTTGCGAGACGGGCTTTGACACCCGTGCGTCGGAAAACGAGTTCAGGAAAATGACGCAGTAGAGAAGATCCACCTGTCATTATGATGCCATTGTCTATTATGTCGGCGGCCAGTTCCGGCGGTGTTTCTTGCAACACGTCTTTCATAGCGTTGATGATGATTCGAAGCTCCTTCCCTATTGCACGCACAATCTCGTTTGTACTTATTTCTACAGAGCGCGGAAGCCCAGTAAGATGATCGCGACCTTTCACCTGCATCGTAAGTTCTTCGTCCATCGGTACGGCGGAACCAATCTGAATTTTTACATCTTCCGCCGTCTTGTCGCCTACGCCCAGATTAAAATTCTTTTTTATGTAGTCGGCAATTGCATGATCCAAAGCGTTACCCGCGCATTTGACCGAAGTCGAGGCGACGATGCCACCCAAACTTATCACGGCAATGTCTGTAGTTCCGCCTCCAATGTCGACGATCATGTGTCCGCGTGCTTCGTGAATAGGAATGCCTGCGCCTATCGCCGCAAGAATGGGCTCTTTGACCACGTACGCTTCACGCGCTCCGGCTTTCGTCGCCGCCTCCACCACCGCGCGGCGCTCGGTCGATGTCACGCCCGCCGGCACGGATATCATTACCTCCGGTCGAAAGAGATTCCATGGCCCCAAAGACTTCTTGATATAATATCGGAGCATCGCTTCCGTAACTCGGTAATCGGCAATTACGCCGTCTTTCATCGGGCGGTACGCAATAATCTCGTCCGGAGTTCTGCCGACCATTTCTTTTGCATCATTACCTATCGCCAGAATTTTATTATCAATCTGCGAAACGGCAACGACCGAAGGCTCATTGAGCACGATTCCCTTGCCCGGCACAAAAACAAGCACGGTAGTTGTACCGAGATCAATACCAAGCTTTGGTGAAAATGAAAAAAACATAGTTGGGATATGGAGTATAGCCTATGGAGAGTGTGCGCGTCGAGCGTTCGTTTCAACACTACTTTTTTACCATGCGGATAATGCCACTGGACTTATTCACGATTTAATCTTGCTCGATGATCATCTTGATCATATCGTATACGATAGAGAAGGGAGATGGCGATGGAGAAACTGTCTCGAAGAGCGCTCCTAAGATGGGGCGGTGCAAGTGTGGTGGCCTTGACTCTTAAGCCTGTTTTGCATCGCATACCATTTTTGACTGCGATGCAAGAAAAAAGAGTGCTTATTACGAAGTGGAGCCCCGAATTAACGAAACATTTTGCTGAACAACACGTTTTCGGCATTGTTCGAGCTCAAGCGGTAGTACGGTCACCATCTCGGGCAGAAGCTTCATCCGTTGCACGCGCCGAAATTTGGCCACGGCAACTCCTGAGCATACTTTCAGTCCGTCATGTACGTCGCAAGACGTTCGTAACACGCATCTAGCGGCGCAGTGAAATATCTGCGCCGCTCAAACTATTTCAACGCTCCCCCGCCTTATTGCGCCCGCCGGGCTTGTATTTCTCCGCCTTATCGTATTTTTCGGGATTCAATATGTACCAAAACTTTTTAGAAAAATTCTGGGCGTCGCTACAGACACGTTTTATGTAATAAAGATCCTTGGTCGGTATCTTCTCCAAAATTTTGCCCATGTGACCCATGGTAATCTTTGGATAACCGTCCCCCATACGAGCACCGTTAAGCTCTTTTACAAAAAAACGCATGAGCTCGCCTCGCTCCGTGATGCGTGTCTTACTGAATGCATTCTTAATATGTGTACCTATGTGATGCATAGCGGTATTCTACACTTTTCGCTATAGTTATCGGAATGAGGACAATACTGCCCGAATCAAAAAATCATGCCCTACGAAGCATGTCGAAGAAAATTCCTGTTTCCGAAATCGAAAGCAAACCCATTCAAAGTCTTATAAAAGAGATGCAAATTCTTCTCTCGAAAGAAGAATTCGGGGTTGCACTGGCGGCAGTGCAGGTTGGCGAACCTTTGCGGCTTTTTATCGTATCCGGCCGCGCACTCTTTCGACAGGCTCAAGATAAATTGCCCGCGCACAAAAAGAACGATTATGAGAATAGCGAACAAGGGTCGGACTTGTCGAAATCAGAGTCGATGGATCAAATTTACATAAATCCGGAACTCATAAAAATGTCGCGTACGAAAAAGGAAAAACATGAGGGCTGTCTTTCGATACGCGGAAAATGGGGCACGGTGCCACGTGCGGAAAAAGCCACAATACGCGCGTATGATGAAAAAGGAACACTCCTTACGCGCGGCGCATCTGGCTTTCTCGCGCACGTTTTCCAACACGAAATGGATCACTTGGACGGGATTCTCTACACCGATAAAACTACCAACCTTTATGATGAACCCTCGAGAGAAAAATAAAGAAATCAAATTTGCGTTCTTCGGCACATCGCATATCGCGGTTTATGTATTGGATGCACTCGAGGCGGCAGGCTTCATACCGAATCTTATCGTCACGCAAACTCCAAAGCCGTATGGGCGAGGGCTAGAGATACTACCGACCGAGGTTGAGACATGGGCGCGCAAGCGCAGTATTGCAGTCGCATACGATTTCAATGAATTCGAACGCGCGAAGTCTGATGTAGCCATTGTCGCCGACTATGGCAAGCTGATTCCCAAAAAACTCATAGATATGCCGCGCCGCGGATTTCTCAACGTGCATCCTTCACTCTTGCCGCGCCTGCGGGGTGCCTCACCAATTCGCTCGGCGATATTAAATGACGAAAGAACTGGCGTATCGGTAATGCTCGTCAATGAAGGAATGGATGAGGGTCCTATAGTTGCACAGAAAAAAATCGACGTGGCGCCATGGCCGCCATGGAACTCAAAGCTTGAGAAAACACTCATGCAGGAGGGCGGCATATTGCTTGCTCAAATACTTCCGCAATGGATCTCGGGCTATATTGATGCACACGAGCAAAATCACGACATCGCCACCTATTCAGAAAAAATAAAGAAAGAAGACGGACTGCTCGATCTTAAAGACGACCCTTACAAAAACCTTCTCAAAATTCGCGCCTACGAAGGTTGGCCCGGCACCTATACATTTTTCGAACGTCCTTCGACAAGCTCAGGACAAGCGCCAGCAAAAAGGATACGCGTCGGCATTATCGACGCACATATGGAAACAAACCGACTAATAATCGACACAGTGAAGCCCGAGGGCAAGCGCGAGATGAGCTACGAAGAATTTTTGCGCTCCGGCGCAAAACCCATTTAATCTTCGCGTCCAAAACGAAGAAGGCGTTTCGCAAACGCGCCACTTTTACGAAAAAGGCGAATGTGCATCTTTCTCTCGCGCCGAAGCTGGCGTTCAACTTCTTCTTTTACGTCGTCTATAGCTCCGTTCACCGATTCGGAATTATTGCGTGCATATACTCTTTCTTGTCCCGGAACGATAACCCGCATTTCCGCAAACCAAATATTGGCGCCGTGCCTAGGTCGCCCTGCATCCCGCCCGATTTCCACCTCGATACGAGTGACATCTTCAAATCCAGTAAGCAGTTTTGCGAGAGCACTGATGCGCTGATCGAGATAGTCTTGCGTCTTTGGCGTCATCTCGTAATCGGTAGCTTTGATGCGGATATCCATATGCTTTTATTGTGCAACTTTTTTATACTTCCCTATTAATTCCGCTTGTCCAATAACGTGCCCTTCCATCGCCTTCAAAACATCGCCCTTCATAGATCCTTCTTTAAGCGAAAGATTCATATCGAGCGCATAGAGCCTGAAAAAATAGCGATGCTCGCTTGGTTCGTATTGAGGTGGCGGACAAGGTCCGGTATACCGATTGCCCCCCGTCCCATTTTTCCCCGCAGTCCCCACCGTCCCACCTTCTGCAATTTCGACAGTTTTAGGAGGAATATTGAAAAGTATCCAGTGGTCGAATACTCCGTCCGGGCGCAAAACTCTGGGGACATCAGGATCATCCATGATGAGAGCAAGACTTTTTGCTCCATCCGGCACGCCCGATATTAGAAATCGCGGACTCAAATTAGCGCCATCGCATGTTAAATACGAAGGAACAGACGCACCATTCTCGAACGCCGGACTCGTAATGGAAAATAATGGCATAAATATTCCGCCGAATGGCGAAGATGAATTCTTAATACTAACAAAATAAACGCCGATAATTATGACAAGTGCAATTATACCAATTACAAAAATACTCTTCATCGCTTGAAGTATAGCATTAGATTCCAAAAGAAATCCCGCGCCAACAAAGTGCAATTATCGTTATTTGTTGTCCATGTCTACCTCATGCGCTTTTGGATCTGCCATACAGCATTGACCTACCGATTTTTCAGATCCGCAAAAACACTTTTCCGTCATCCCACAACATGCTCCATTCATTTTTCCCGATCCGCATTTGCAATCCGCCGTCAACACCGCCTTTTGTGTTTCGTCCATAATATTTTTAGATTTTAAATTAGATTAATTAACAACTTCTTTCGACCTTTAGTTTACGCTCTGCATTATACTCTTTATTAAATACAAATGGTGTAGAATCTGCGCAAACCGCACCAGTCCACACACGCCGTACTCAAGTACGGCGCTCCCCTCCGCAAAATTGCGGAGCAATTTTGCTCGCCCTGCTCAACGATTTTCGAACTTTTGACTGGGCGGAGGAGTACAAATATCCTACCGTGGTTTTAGACCAGATGAAAGGATTGCTGGCCAAATACGAAAACCTGTAACCCCTGATTTCCCAGCTGTTTGCCCTTGTGGCGAGCTTTGTGCCGAGAGTAAGAGATTTGCATCAATTGCAAAACTGACGAGCCGTAAAACCAAATTTGAAAGCTTGGGACGATTTGCTTAACTCGAGAAAAATTAAGCAAATATGACTCACTTCTCCGACTCACTCTTTTGCTTAACAGAATCCGAATCAGGCAGAGAAATAAGCAAGTCCCAAAGCTGGCGTACCCGGTCCTTCTTGTCCGGTGCCTCTTTATGGATTACCTCAACCTTAAATTGTGGGTTCCTCTTTTTTCTCATTGTCTTTTTGCTCAGCCTTAGCTTTTAATTTTGCCTCAAATTCGCCATCTGCTAAAAACACGCCCCATATTTCAAAAATAAATTTATCAATATCTATTGGTTCAATAACTTGATACATCATTGCTTCTGCATCATCTCGTATACGCAACATGCTATTTCTACTCTCTCGGTCGTAGTCAGACACCCCCGCCAAAGGCGGTGGCTTGATGAGTAGGGTCGCCCCAAGGGCGATCAATCGCTTGCCGTGATTAGTGGTTGTTAGTGGTTAGAAGGAGCTGTCGGATTTTTTGCCTTCCTCCTCCTCTTGGTTTTTAATGTATTTGCGGATCTGTTCGACATTCAGACCCGCAGTTGATACCGCATAGCCGCGGGCCCAGAAGTGTTCTCCAGTGAAGTTCTTTTCCTTACCGGAGAATCTTCGGGCAATCGCGATTGCGGCCTTTCCTTTCAAGAATCCGATCACCGAGGCAACGGCGTACTTCGGTGGGATCATGATGAGCATGTGGATGTGATCGGGCATGACGTGCCCTTCGAGAATCGTGCACTCCTTCTGCCTGGCGAGTTCGTGGAACATCGGACCGATTGCTTTTCTAATGTTTCCGTACAAGACCTTTCTTCGTCTCTTCGGGACAAATACAATATGGTATTTGCAATCCCACGAGCTGTGGGAAAGCGACTGATACAGATCTGACATATGTGGTTTTGACGGCAAGCGCTCATCAAGCCACCGGAGTTCAGTATTCTTGTTCTTTGGGGAACGGCCAAGCCTTTTCAAGTCGCACTGGTCAAACCAGTGGCTTACATTTTGTTGGGGTTGAAGTTATATTGTCTAAACTTCCAACGTAAAGACCGCCTCCGAGAAAGACTATGGTAATCAGAATGACCGCAAAATATACAAATTTTTCTCTCCAATCATGAATGTAAACTTCAAAGTACTGTGAAGAATATAGGTCGGAAGCATTTTGAAGTAAGAAAATAGAAATTGTAAAAACGATAGCAATCGTACCACCGGCCATGGCACCAACTGCTACCAAGTAGTTGCTCAGTATGTCTTGTGTAAAGGCTGTTCCGCCAAAATGATGTACGAGATAACCAACAGCAATACCAATCAGAACAAAAGACCCTTGTCTAATAAGATCAAGGTTTTTCCCTAGAAACGCAAAGAATTTCCTCCATCTATTGAGATACAGCCAAAACGTTAAGTGATAGTCGTACCTGATGTATTGGAGTATTTTGTGTAGCCATTTCTTGATGTTCTCAATAAATTTTTTCATCTGGCGATTTCGCTTATTCTATCTTCCGGTTATCTACAATTCTTTTATTGCTTCCAGCACCTCCTCAACATTGCCGGTATGCACCAAGAAAAAGTGTAGCTTTCCTCCACCGAGCTTCGACCATATTTCTCCGATTTCTATCTTATAGGCTGTATCTTCATTGCTTATCCGATCCGCACCTTTCCACTCCAAAGCTATAATCTGGCCTTTCTTTGTGACCGCAATAAAATCGGGATAGAATTTACCTCGCTTCCAACCCTGAATATAAAATGGGTCAACCTTTTCTCGACTACGAACCCAATACTTGATGTTGGGGAGAGTATCAAGATCGAGACGCTGAACGAAACCCAACTCCTCACCATTGAGTTTATCTATTTTCTCGTAATAATTTCTATTGAATTCCTGTGGTACCGCCTGCTTGAGAGAGATGGTATTTGAGAAAGCCTCAAACGGCTTCGTTGAGATTTTCTTCTTTTGCAAAAGCGTATCAAACTTTTCCTTTGCGTACTTTTCCAGAACCCCATTAATAAACTCACTCATCCGTTCAGCCAATACATAACGGTTTACGGACAGCTCGGATAGTGTACGAGTTTTAAGCTGATACTCGATAGCTTTATCGAGGAAGCTTACCTTGTCTGACTTTTCGAGCAACGGAAAACGTAGCTTTTTATCAAGCCACTGCACTAGCTCACTTTTCGTGTAGTTTTTATCGGAGTACCTTAACTTCAAGTACATCTGAGCTCCACGCATCCACTCATCATCTTTTTGGATATCAATAATTGCTCTGCCGTCATTATCGTAATGGATTTGGAACTCGAATTTGTGATCTTGTTTAGTAAGCTCGAAATCATTTCCAATCAAGTCCTCAAAGGATAATTGATCAACTTCGAGGGCCATCATCGGCACCTTGAGCACATCGGATACGGCCTTTTTAGCTTCAAGCTCGTAAGTCGCATCTTTCTTGTCGGCACTGATAAGATCAGACCTACTGTATCCGTTACTTTCGAGTCCGGAAATGATTTGACCGGCCGCTTCGTTAAAGTCTCTTGCCGAAGCAAAAACATAACTCCTATTGAAGTCTTCGTTGGCTTTCCTTTTTGCATAGGGCAAGCGAATGATGCGCCCGATAATCTGCTCGACGGCAATCTTTGATCCAAGGTTGGCAACCGAGACAAGGATGTAAGCGAAAGAACAGTCCCATCCTTCTGCTAATGCATTGACGGTAATGATGTAGCGGATTTTGCAACTCTTACTAAAGAGATCAACTCCCTCAAGCTCGTTTTTCTCGGAAGTTTTGATTGCAATTTCGTCGGCAGAAATCTTTCGCTCAAGCAAGAAATCTTTTATATGTTCAACCGTAACAGTATGACCGTCCTTGCTCTTAGGCTGTGCCTGTAATAGAGCAATTGGGCGAATATATTCGCCCTTAATTTTCTTAGCATCTTTCTCAAGTTCAATCCTTTTCTCAATTCCTCTGGTAACTGAATTCTGCCATTGAGCAGAACTCTCAAGTACGATAGGAATTTTCACCATCTGCTCATCCTTGAGTTCTGAAGCATGAATCTCAACCAGAATATTGCTCTCACTGCGTGGCGTTGCGGTATATTCAACAATAAAGCTCGGATTCAGGTCTTTCAGGAAATCAATCGATAGTTTGGTTGTCGTTTTATGACCCTCATCGATCACGATAAGCGGGTTACTTAATCGGACAACGTTTGCTAGTGAGTTGATTACCGATCCTTCGCTGTCACGCTCAAGATAGTCCGGCTCGTCTATGTGCTCAAAGTGAGCCAAGAGGGAGCCGTTCTCTTGATATACCTTGTACTTGTTTTGGAGGGACTTTTCTTTCCGGAATGCCTCAAGGCTGGCGATAACAATACAGAGATTATCGTTTACATCTTCTTTACGTATACCCAATGCTTCTTCATTGGAGAATACCTTTACATTATTATCAAAAGCTTCATCCAACACTCTGCGGTGCCAATCTTTCCGGTCCTTAAATTTCTTGAGGGTTTGAGTTTTGATTGCTTCCGAGGGTGTAAACCACAACACAATCCCACGATCCATTTTGTGCTGTAGCAGGCCGGACATAATCTTCTCAAGGGCGTGACAACCTACGAGCGTTTTTCCACCACCGGTTGGAATTTTAATACAAACAAAAGGAACCTCACCAAAAGCCTCGGCATGATAGGGCTTTTCAGTGATGCCCATAAAAGCATATTTAAGGCCTGCCTTACGCAATTCTTTCAAGAATTGTTCAAGCGTTTCTAATGTATTTTTTTGGTATTTTTTAAGTTCCATAGTATTAGTAGACTTTTACTTCATAAGGGATCTGCTTGAAGACGATATTGTGCCTTGCGAGCGTATCATCATCGATCAGACACCGGTCTGCATATATCACTTTCTTGCTATCGGTATCCTTAATCTTTTTGAGAAATGACTTATCAAGGTCGTTTTTATTCTTACCTTTGTAGAGCAGGTAATATTCGGTCGTCTCAAGTTCACCGATGAAATTCTCATCAATTTTCTTGGGATCTATATTCGTTTGGGTCTCGGTAAAATAAATGTAGGTAGCAAACTGTCTAAAGTCGCAAGTTTCTTCAATCTGGCCATGTTCATTAAAGAGAGGTTTGTCGAGCTCGCAGTATTCAAAGCCGTCCTTGTAACCATATTTTTTAATTGCTCTTTTGACTCTCTCGGCAGTTATATCTTTTGCAACTTTGTCTTCCATTTCAACCATGATGAATTGACGGGTGCCACCATCTTCCTTATTCAAATCCAAAACTGCATGACCGGTAGTGCCCGATCCGGCAAAAGAGTCGAGAATCAATGCGTCATCTCCACAGCTGATATTTACCAAATGCGAAATTAGTTCAACAGGCTTTGGATTGTTGAACACCTCTTGTTCGCCGAAAAGCTCTGCTGACATTCTTGCGGCCGTGTCTGTAGTACCATGATTATCTAGAAAATTAGGTTGGGCAGAAAAAGTATCCTTGTCCTCAAAATCATAAATCTTGAGTTTGATGACGCCAGCATCGTTAATGAACCTCTTTTTCTTTGACAGAAAGTCTGCGGTTTCTTTGCCAATCTGCCATCTCTTACCCGGCCTTGGCTTGACTCCAATAATCTCAAATTGCATCGAATCTCTTTTGTAGTCTCCGGCGTTCTTCTTTTCAATAATCGTCAAACGATACGAACCCTCCTTATCCTTGTATGGATACTCTCGCGTTTCCTTAGCACGCACTCGGGGTAATATTTTAGCCTTTTCAGATTTTCCGTAGCAAACAATAAAGTCGGTAAGCGAGCTAACCTGCGCTCCAGCCACGTTAGTAGACGTGGATTTCTTTTTCCAAATAAATGTAGTAATAAAATTCTTTTCTTGAAAAATCTCGTCCATTGCTCCGCGCAAATTACAATGCTCATTGTCATCTATGGAAACAAAAATGGCTCCGTTATCAGCGAGTAGCTCTCGCAATAGTTTTAGGCGCGGATACATCATACAAAGCCACTTATCGTGCCGTGTTAAATCTTCCGACTCTCGTCCAACAACCCTGCCGAGCCATTGCTTGATCTTTGGAGAATTAACTTTGTCGTTGTATACCCAACCCTCGTTACCGGTGTTATAGGGTGGATCGATATAAATACACTTTATTTTTCCGTAATAATGAGGCATCAATGCCTTCAAGGCCTCTAGGTTATCGCCGTGGATTATAAGATTTTGAGAATTATCACCAACGGATGCTGTCTTAACCTTTTTCAGCAACTTAAAAGGCACCTCCTTATCGTGGTTTACTACAGCTTCTTTTCCAATCCAATTTAGTGATGCCATAAATTTATTTTTTGATCACCTTACGGTCTTCCTCTTTGCCACCAATCCGGACGTAATCCTCGCAACCATCAATCCAGATTTTCTTGCACTTACAATAAGTAAGTTTTCTGTGGGTATTCCAGAAAATCTCATCTCCGCAATGAGTGCATTTGTAATAGGTTTCTTTCTCAGTTTTGTTGGCGATTTCCTTTGGCATAAATTTATTTCAATAAGTCGTCAAGCTCGCAAGAGAGCAATGTCGACTTATTAAGCACGATCTGCTCTTTTTGATTTAGGTTTTCTGCTGTTGTTCTTATTACTTTTGTAATAATGCTATCGCCGAGCATTATCTGGTTAACCTTTTTTAGATAATCCGCATTTTTCTTAAAAAATAGGGCCACAAACTGTTTGAGTTGGTCACTTAGTTCCGCACTAGATTCATAACTGACTAATGACATCAGATCATCCCTTTTATCTACACCCAAAGGCTTCTGAAATTTTATCCATTCATACGTTACCGTATACACAATTTTGACCAATTCTTTTTCCATCGTGTCATACACGTAAGTGAAAGAAAAATTATCAGTACTAAAATCTTCATTTATCGCGATTTTTTTCAAGCCAGTCACTGTGCGAATCTTATACGCGTCCAACAGGTGTAGATAGCTTTCACGCCAATTCTTGAGCCAATTTCGAATATAAGTCTTATCCACAAACAGAGGCTCAAGGTCCTGCTCAAGATTTTTATCGCTTACTTTGTTGATCTGAAGTGTAAGCTTGTCGAAAAGCGCGCAAGGATCTTTTGCATCAATGCCTTTGGCTATAAGGTAATCGAAATCTGGTACCACTTTTTTATTCATGTACCAAAGGAGATCATAAATATCACGTCCTTTTTCTTCGTAGGTAGCTTCTCCAACGCCACGGATACCACGGAGAAAAATAGCGGCAAGCTTGCTCACCATAAGCGAGGACATATTGTAAGTGATGATCACAAAAGAGAGCTGGTCTCGGTTTATCGGTCGACGTTCGGTGACAGTCTTGGGAGCGACAAAGTGATTGAGATCAATTTTTACATGCACCTGCTTTGAAGGATGTCCGGAGCTTAGTTCTTCGCCAACATGGAACTTCAATATCAAACCTCTGCCGGTGGTTATTTTTACCGTAAGGAAATCAGCTCCAGCACCGTATGTATTGGTGAAGTGATCCTCAACCTCTTTCTTAAGCTCTTCCAAGAATTTCTCTGTTATCGCGTGCGAGATTTCAAAATCCAGATCAACCGACATGCGATCGAGTCCGTGAATAATGCGAAGCGAGGAACCACCATACATGATCCAAGAATTGTATTCCGAGTGATGGTAAATAAAGTTGAGAACGTAAAACTGCAACTCTTCTTTCAGAGCATTGCGTCGCGTTTCCGCATCAAGACTGCCGTAGGCGGCGAGATCATCAAGTTTACGTTTTAGAATTGTTGAAATCTGTTCACTCATGGGAGTATTTATTAATCATTGAATAAAATTTATCCTGCTCTTCCTTACTCATCTCATCAATATCTATCCTCAATTCTGAAACCATTGCTTTTATCTGTTCCACTGAAAGGTTATTGAACTGACGGGTCCTCAAATACAGCAAATCAAATAATGCCTTCGAGGGAGAAGCTATATAGAAATCAAACTTTCCCTTTGCCAAAGAGAAGTCCGTGAAAAAATCTTTGCTGATCGACTGATATGCGAAACTACCAGCTTTTGTCTGATATTCTTTTGTTACTTTAAGCGTGACCGAAGTGACAGAGTGGATCGCCTCCGTAGCAAGATTGTAGTACTGAAGTGCCGCCCACGAACTGACATACGATGGTGTGCGAATGACATTGGCAAGATAGAATGAATAGGAAACGTCGTTCCTATTTTTATCAAAAAAATCAGTAGAGACATACAACCCTCTTTTGAGCTGGATAATATCTTTGTACTTCAAAAACCGACTAATGTAGACATTAATCGTAGAGTCCTTGAGTCCCAACTGCTTGCCTAACTGATATACAGTATTTTTACTGAAATGGGGCAGGGATTTAAGCTGTTCTAACAAATTGCTCTTGCTTTTCATAATGTAACAGAAGTGTATCATATCAGAAACGCCCATGTCAATAAGGCTAAAGTGAGTGAATATAAGGCATAAAATGGGTTAAATTCACCAAATATGGATCGGAAACTCTAAAGTGCTTCCCAATTCAAATATGCATCCTATCTGGCTCCGGGGGTGGGACTCTCCCTCGCCTCTCGCTTTGCCGCAAAGCTCGGGCTGGGCACCGCCTCACGGTCGCGCAAGCTTGCGCGACATCGCTCCGGCGTTCTCGCCCACACACGCCGTACTCAAGTACGGCACTTCCCTCCGCAAAATTGCGGAGCAATTTGGCTCCGGGGGTGGGACTCGAACCCACAACTTACTCCTTAACAGGGAGTCACTCTACCATTGAGTTACCCCGGAATATGAAAGGACTTCGAAATTATACACAGTTTCGGTACCAAACAAAGAAATCGCAGTAGATCAAAATGTATCTTGTTCGGCAGTTACTAATTATGACCGTCCGACTGATCCGAAGGAAAAATGGTATCTGCAAACATTGAATTAAACAATTCCAAGACAGCATCTTTGTCGTTTAAATCAATTGAGCCCTTTTCTATATATGTTTTCAGTGTTCGATACCCCCCTGATGTTAGATAATCACTAAATTTCGCAGCAGGACTGTTTGGGTTGTCAATACTATTTGGGTCGTTAATATCGGCGCAAGTCCATTCAAAAAAAGCTACGGTGGCTAATCCATTATTAACCGCATCATTTGGATGCATCTTCTTATACCAAATATCTACTATTGATATTTCCAAATAATTACGATCTTTGTGTGTAATTTGATCTAACTTAACCGCCCGCTCGGGTGATGTGCGTATAGGCATGTGATTAATATTGTCCATGGTCAAAATTATGCTATGTGAGTCACCTATAAGCAATACATTTACAATACAATTTATGGTGATATAAAGTAAGAAGCTCTTTGACTAACCCCAAGAAGGGAGGGCGGGTACGATGCGCGCAGTCCGTGATCTGATACTTATCATCGGACTAACGGTGATAATCTACGCGCTAGTGAGCGTGTGGATGATAGTTCGCCAATAAGCCCTGAGGAGGAAAAAATGACAGTGAGCACAAACTACAAAATTCCCACTTTCGAAAAGGGAAAGGGGGTGGAACGGTGCCTATGGTGCGGGAAAGTTGGGGCTACTGTCGCGAAACAGTATTGTTCCCCCAACTGCGAACAGGCGCATGTTGAAAAAACCTCGCCGAAAGCGAAACGCCCCCAAGGGGGAACGTCGAATGGATGATCCATTCTAGAATGGACTGATTGAAAAACCAGTCCATTCACTATAAAAATTTGACAAGAGTGATTCTTTTTGATACAGTCATGGCTGTCTAACTTTCTCTATTGGTTTTCGTCTTGGGACTCCCAAGGCCACCCTACTAAAAAGTACTGGTACTAGGGTGAATCCATCCCGAGATACGTTCGACAAATTTTAACGGCCTTTAGGCCATTACCCCTCACACGGGGCATAATATGATTACTCACTATACACACAGAGGCGCACCTACACGCGGGGGCGGGCGTTCATTTGGCGGTCGCTCTCCTATGCAACATTCTTACAACAATCGCGGACGCGGTGGCTCTCGAGGCGGACCGAAGAGCGATCGCATTGATGTGTCTCGATTCATAAACAAATCGTCAGTCACGGAGAAAGTAGAAGAGTTTGTACCGACACACTCGTTCATGGATTTCGCCATCGATCCGCGCATCAAGCACAATATTGGACGAAAGGGGTATACCACACCGACCCCAATACAAGACAAAGCAATTCCAACCGCACTTCTCGGACGCGACGTCGTCGGCATAGCAAACACCGGCACCGGAAAGACGGGCGCGTTCCTCATTCCCCTTCTCGATAAAATCGTCAAAGACCGCAAAGAACGCGTCCTTATTATGGTCCCCACACGCGAATTAGCAGTTCAAATAGAAGACGAATATAAAGGTTTTTCTCACGGCTCGGGATTGCTTTCTGTCTGCGTTGTCGGCGGAGCTTCGATCGGACCACAAATAAGGTGTCTGCGAGAAGATCCATATTTCGTTATTGGAACGCCCGGACGCATCAAAGACCTCATAGAGCGCAGAGTCCTCGATTTGTCGAGATTCCGCACTGTAGTTTTAGATGAAGCGGATCGCATGTTAGACATGGGCTTCATTCACGACATGCGTGCGATACTCTCTCTCATGCCCAAAGAGCGTCATACGCTCTTCTTTTCGGCGACACTCTCGCACGATATCGAAAAACTCATCGGCGACTTTCTCAAAGATCCAGTGATGGTTTCTGTTAAAAGCGGAGATACCGCAAGCACAGTGGAACAGGACATCGTGCGCATGAATGGGAAAAACAAGATTGACGTTTTGCATGATCTTCTCACTCAACCGGAATTCAGCAAGGTTCTTGTATTCGGCCGAACAAAACACGGCGTCGAGAAGCTCGCTAAAAATCTAACGGAGCGCGGCTTCAAAGCCGAATCTATACACGGCAACAAAAATCAAACCAAACGCCAAAAGGCACTTTCTCTTTTCAAGAGCTCCCACGTGCAGGTATTGGTAGCAACCGATGTCGCGGCGCGCGGTATCGACGTTGAAGACGTGAGTCATGTGATCAATTTTGACATACCGACCACTTACCATGATTACGTACACCGCATCGGACGCACAGGGCGTGCAGGCAAGCGCGGCAAAGCCCTTACTTTCATCGAGTAGTCAGACTCTAATCACTACATATAATTTATGGGTAAGAATTTTTTCAAAGACGGCAAGTGGATCGATAACCCGGACGAAATTACCGTCATAGAATGCGAGTGTGGCGGAAAATACATCAAAACGAGGAAAGAACAGAGCTCGTGCCTGCGTTGCATGTCACAAGTAAAATAAAGCGTGCTATCATGCACGCATGAAGCATTATATTTGCACGGGCGGATGCAAGGGCATCTCGGATGAGTCTGGTGTCTGTCAAGCAAAGGACTGTCCGAAAGTCGGCCAGCCTTTATCTGAGTGTACCTGCGTTGATGAAAAGCATGAGGAAGAACCGAAGGAATCCGAAACTGAACTGTCTAAACTTTTGACAAAGTAGTATTACCCGTGGTATGATGTTGCTGTCAGTTTACTTGACCCTGCATGGTCGTTCCACCCATGGACGACCAAAGGCAATCTCGCCGGCAGGAGCTCTTGAAAGGAGCATCACATGGGCAAGAAGCAAAAGTACCTTAACAACGTGGCGTCATCTGTTCTAGGGCAAATTGGCGGAATCACCTATGGTGGCTCGTACCAGCCCGACGCAGAAGATTATCCCCAGGCTATTTGGAATGACTACGGTGTCAAAATCATTGGGATCGTGCACAGGATAGACCCCTCGGCCCGCGGCAGAATTGCCGCCTGTGGCGTCGTCCCTAATGATCCTTCTGGCTCGGTGAGCTACAGAGTGATCAAAAGTGGTTTTAAGGAGACGCTTGACGGAAACTGGGCGCTTACGATCTTTGCCTCTCAGGTAATAACAGCCACTATAGTGGACATTCTACGAGCTGAGGTTCGAAAAATGCGTGACGAGCGGTGGGAAAACGAATTGATGCAGGAAGAGGGCTCGGGGCATCTACGGCTCCATGGTCGGTTAACCTTCGTCTCAGGTGAAAGCGGTCGAGCCTTGCTCCTGCCTTCACCGCTCTATTGAGCCAATCACATTCTGTGGTAAGTTCATCGAGTGCCCCGAAAAATATTGAGAAAGATGGTAAAATACAATCGTGCAAGACATTGATAAAATGAGCAAAGAGCGCGCCCTGAAGCTTTTTGGCAGTAGCGAGTTGGCTGATTTTGAAGTCGGGACGACGCGCGGCCTGCAACAAATTCACGAATATCTTTTCAAGGGGCTATATGGCTTTGCCGGAGACATACGCGACAAAGACATAAGCAAAGGAGGGTTTCGCTTTGCATCTCACCTCTATTTGTCGGAAAGCCTCGATAAGATTGAGCGTCTGCCGGAGTCTTCGTTTGAAGAAATAGTCGCGAAATATGTCGAGATGAATATTGCACATCCGTTTATGGAAGGCAACGGTAGGAGCATGCGCATATGGTTGGATATTATACTCAAGAAAAATCTGCAAACATGTGTTGATTGGTCAAAAATCGATAAAATGTCGTATATGAATGCGATGGAACGAAGTCCGGTGAATAATCTGGAGATCCGTGAGCTTCTAAAAGGGGCCATAACTAGCAAGATTAACGATGCGCAGGTGTTCATGAAAGGGATCGAACAGTCGTATTATTATGAAGAGGAAGATTTGTATCGATAGTATAAATACCAAATGCACATACAAGGTGTGCCGTGTCAACCGATATAATAAAGACATCGAAAACGGACCCGACACTTCCGTTTTTGGTGCTGACTGGCGAGCATGTTTCGCATATGCGGTGTGTAGCTTTTTGAGTTTCGCATCGATACTGCGTTTGAGTTCTGCGGGGTTAAGTGTGGCGTATTCGGCACGGAGCTTTTGCTTGTTTGCATCTCCCATATCAGGACTTTCAAGGAGTCGTTGGAACGGAGTTTTGGCCACATCAAATTTCTTCTTAAGTTTCCCGCCATCACGAATCTTTTCAGTTACTTTCATCACCGGTTGGAAGTAATTCTTGTAGAGTCGCAACTCATTGCGATACAAATTAGAAATGATCAAACGCTCTTCTTCGGTGTCGAAGCGCAGGTATCCGATGATCTGTCGTACATGTGTCGAATTTTTCTGCTCCACGAAGCAGTTATCATTTTTCTTGTAGGGTCGTGAGCGGGAAAATGCAATGCCGGTTGTGGCGGCATATTCGTAGACATGGTAATTGAGCAGACTCGTGCCATTGTCCGGGTGCATCTCTTTCCATGTAAACGGGACGACAAGCGTAGTGGGTAACGAAGGGTGTGAATAAGTCGCTAAATTACCTTTGAGGCAGAACACCCGCGTGATCGATACCCAAATATTGAACACGAAAGTTTTATCTGCATTTTTTCATGAAAGTCATGGTGCGGAACGAAGGTGCGAGAGTAACTATTCAGCCGTTCCCAGTAACATTAATTCCGTGGCTTAAAATGGTGTATTCAAAAAATACAGAAACGCCACTTTATGCCGTATTTTCACACTCACTGGGAGCGGGTGAATGGTTACGTGCGGGAACTGTACTGTACGAAAAGTGACATAAGATGTTAAGCTTTCCCTATGGAGTCAGAGAAAGTCCCACCCCCGCGCCGTGTTGGCGAAATACTTGGACTACAACAACAGCAATCGCTGGGGCGCGACGAATCGATGTACACGAAAGAAAAGATAGCTTCGCACAAGCTTTTTTTCGACTCCTTGGCTCAAGAACTTGCTCTCACGAAGCAGGACGCTGATATCGTCGCGGTGCTTCATATTTTGCCGGACTCCATACCGCTTACAAACGCCTTGGCGAAGATTGGTGACATAAACACCATTGTCCCAAAGCCAAGATCAGTCAACCAGCAAGTACGCGCCGAACTCGCTGGCGTCCCATTTTGTGATGCCAGCAAAGAAAACATTTTACAGGTTGTTGAGAGAGTCTCACGACCGACTGTTTTTCTAGACATAGGCGGATATTTCTCGACGATCGTCAATGAACTCGATCATAAATTAGGGGAGAATTTTCGTGGCATCGTCGAGGACACTGAGAATGGTTTGCAGAAGTATGAGAAAGTAGGCATCAACTACCCATTTATCAGCGTAGCGCGGAGCCCACTTAAGGAGAACGAGGATGTAATGGTTGGTCAAGCCATTTCGTTTTCGGCAGAAGCACTCTTGAGACAACACAATATATTAGTAAGTGGCCTGAAGATTGGCGTAATTGGGTTTGGAAAAATAGGGCGATCCATTGCTCAGAGCATGCGCCAGAAGCAAGGAAGCATAACCGTGCACGATACAGATAATATCCGGCTTACACATGCGGTCTCGACAGGTCTCGAAACGCAAACCAAGGAAAAATTACTATCTGAAAGTGATGCCGTTTGTCTCTCTACCGGAAATCTTTCTCTCTCGGGCGAAGAGTTTACAAAACTGAAGAATGGATGTTGGGTATTTTCTGTCACCTCTTCTGATGATGAAATGAATAGGGAGTGGTTAGAACAAAATTATACCCGTGAGAACATCTCGGATTATGCCGTCAAATATACTCGCGGAAACCATTATTTCTATCTCCTCAATAACGGCAATGCAATTAATTTTATACATGGGACGACTGTCGGCGACTTCATCCTCCTCGTCCATGCGGAAATACTTGTTGCCGCGCATCGGCTACTAACGAAGCAACAACCGCTAGATAGTAATGAGTTAGATCGATCAACCAGAGATCGTATCTGCAAAACCTGGCTGTCTCTCTTCAGAGGCATTGAATAGTATGATTTACGACGACGTTTTGCGATGCATCGAGCGATACTTGTTCCGCTACCCTAATGAAGACATAAAGCAGGTTGTGGATTTAATAAGAAGCGACCGGACGAGCATTTCACGTACGAACTCGAAAGGACACGTGACTGTGAGCGGAGTGGTATTTCACGACGATCAGCTACTGCTCATTTTTCATAATAAACTTCAGAGATTGCTTCAGCCCGGAGGACATCTGGAAGATAGCGATACATCTATGCGCAAAGCAGCAGAAAGAGAAATATACGAGGAGACGGGAGTTGTGCCGGTTACTTCTGGTTTATACACGTCGGACGAACCAATTCATGTTGATATTCATCATATTCCGACTAATGAAAAGAAAGGAGAGACAGGGCATTGGCACTATGATTTCTTATTTCTGTTCGAAACAGAGAATCCTGAAGTGCGCATAGACGAGAGCGAAGTATCTGGGCACCAATGGGTTTCTCTCGATTCGGTATTTGAGGATGTTGGCTTGCAGAGAGTGGCTCAGAAAATAAAACACTGCGTGCACAATCAATCTAGTATGATGTGCGCGCACAGAGGATGGGGCAAACACATATAAGATTTTGCGTCTCGCCATTCCTTAAAAAATGTAGGTGAAATGGTATTCAAGTGTGTTCTTGTTGAAGTGACGTTTGATGGTCGGATATTTCACTTCCCACTTCAAAACGAAGGAATCGACTTTTTGCAGGCCTCTATTTTCGTCGTAGGCATCGAAATTATCAAAGACGCGCCTTAGGTCGTCCGCAACGGCCGCTTTGTCTTTGGGACGAATGTCGTTGAGTACATTTCGCATCTTGTAGACGACACCCTTCTGGAGTTTGGTCTTTCTCCATGCCTCCATCCGAAACTGGGATCATACGCAATATCGGTGGTAACCAGCGAATAGCGGCGGGCGCGCTTTTG
>ERZ1292625.1967-Hain-H41-01um-R1-1967-length-20913-cov-6_pt1 | contig 20913 bp, 23 predicted proteins | sample MGYA00564400_ERZ1292625 | MGnify/ENA primary metagenome ERZ1292625 (study PRJEB36523, sample SAMEA6512639) | groundwater metagenome | collected 2019-01-08 | study: AquaDiva: Metagenomics assemblies of 32 groundwater samples
TGTAGAATCAGTATGTACAACGTCCGAAGGAGAACCTCTTTGAATGTACGTAATACGAACAGTTTTCTTTTTCCCGTTACCCGGATCTACTGGAACTTGCGTAATTCCTGCAGTATTTTGAGAACTTACCAAAGCTTGTAAATAACCTACTTGTGTACGCTTTAATTGTGGAGCTTTACTTCCAAGAATTTCAAGCAACGATGTTTGAACGGCTACACAAATACCTTGTGTAAAAGGAACCGAAGCTCCAGCGAAAGCATAACCTTCTGTTTTAGAGAAAGCGAAAATAGTACCTAAAGAAAGTACTGTTAATGATACTGTAACAGGAGCGATTAATTCGGGAGTACCAAATGCAGTTGCCCACATACCTCCAATGATAGCCGAAGTTGAGATTGCCATAACTAAGACGAACGCCAAAGTCATAATAGCTTTTATCTTTTTCATAATAGAAAAGTTTTTTAAAATAGTTAAAATATGATTGATTGTAGCTATTTTAAAGGAGAGCCGAACCTCAGCTACTTTTTTGACGGAAAGTAGAAACCTCGAATTATTTACAAATCTAAAAAGAAGTTTTGATACAAAAAAATAATCCCGAAAATAATTTCCGGGATTAAATTAAATAAACTTCGAATTGAAAACTTTTATACTGTCGGAGTAGTAGAAGCCTTAAGTGCTTCAAGGTTTTTCTCCGCTTTTAATTGTCCTGCAGTTTTTTCTTTTACGTCCGCACCATCGATAACCGCTGCAGGTTTTCCTGTTCCCGTACCAGCTCCTGCTCCTCCAGCATTTGATTTAACTAATGCTTTATGGTGTTCCAAACGTCCGTTTACGAATTCGTCCATTGACAAAAATTTGGTTCCGTCAGCAGATTTAGCAAGAAGATCCGTTCCTTTTTGTTTAATTACCCACGCACCTTTATCATCCGTATCGAAGTCATAAGCTTCTTCTAAATCTAACTTAAGTAATTTATGAACCGTGTCGAAAGGCATTCTTAAAATATCTTCTCCTTTTTCATTCGTCTTTGGAATAGCAGATTTAAACTTCTCTCCTAATTCGAATTTCTTTTTCTCTACGGCAACTTCACCTTTAATTTTAGGAATCTGAACATCTTCGTAATCCTTAACTTTATTTTCTAAAGCCAATAATTGTTCTTGTAGTTCTGTAGTTGTTTTATCCGCCCCGGTTCCTATCTTAGCTTTTGCGATAGCGATAATTTCATCAAACTTTTTATCCTTAATCTCTTCGGAGGTAAGAGCGAAAACTTGTTTCATCTTACGTTCGAACTGATCGAAGTTTTTTGCTTTCTCCGCACCTTGAATTTCCGCAACAATAGTCGCATCGTTCTTAAGTAAAGCGATTTGATTCGTTTTGAATTCAGAGATCAATACCGCTTGATCAATGGCTTCGGTAGGAGTAAAATCATCCGGAGTTCCTGCTGCAATTTTCGTTGCGTTTACTTGCGATACTCCGATTCCGATAAGGAGTGCAATTAAGTCTGCTTTTTTCATAGTTAGTGTTTTGTTCCCCAAAGAGCCAAGCCTTTATTGTTTTTAGGCTTTACTTCCGAAGAGAAGGTTTGTTTATTATTTAATTGAAAGATGTCGTTCATAGTTTCTCCTTCGAGTTTAGCTTTTACTTGCTCTACTTCTTTATTGATAACTATGTCTTTTTTAGGTTGTTTTTCCATGGTTTTTAAGAATTCAAAGTTAATAATTTTATTCGAAATAACCCACTTCAACTGGAAGATAAGGTTTGGGAATAGCTCTTAAATCATAATTCCTACTCTCCGAAATATGATAATGAATAGTTCTAATCGAGTAAGCTGGATTCTTCATTAAATATCCGGCTTTATGAATCTCGTAAGCAATCCTGTTATCGCATCCACGAATTCCCATATAAAAATCACAATAATCAATAGCTCGTATCTTTCCCTTAAATATCCAAACATCTTGAGAGAATTTTTCGTTATGAAGTTTTATCTCTCCACTCGGATTATAATGATAACGAGAAAGAGCCAAACATTTTCCATCCATCTTCTCCGGCTTTACGTGTACTAAAGTATCGTCAAAGAAAATATCGGTATTCGATATAATAGAAATATCATCTGGACCGCATATTTGATTCGATGTCTCGAAAAACTTTCTATAAGTTGGCCTTTCGGATTCGATTACTTCAATCTTCGGATCGTTAAGAATTTTAAAATCTTCCTTTTTACCTTCGAGAAAAACATAAATTTTATCAATGTATTTATTCCGAATATTCATAACGATACATAGTTCAAGCTCTCTCTGACGAACCGGGTTTCGATCTTGATAAAAAGAAGTGAATAAAATTTTAGCCATTTAACTCTTCGATTTTTTTAAACATTCTTGGTTTTCCGATTTCTTCCCAGTTTTTTTTATCTTCCTCTATTAGTGCGTGAATTCCTTCTACTTGATTAAGAGTAGCCGACCAAAGATGATGACAAAATAAATTAGAAGGAACTATCGTTTTGTCTCCCGTATTTCTTAAAATTGTATAAATCCACTCGTCACCGAACCATATTTTACAAATATCGAAAGGAAGCTCCGAAACTTTTTCTGCCTGTTTTTGATTAAGCATAATAAAAACTCCGGGAGTTCCGCTTTTTACTTCGGTAGCTTCCGCAACTTCTAAGCCTTTAGGAATAGAAGAAAAAAGTTTATCGTCAGTAATATTCGGAATAATACTTTCTTCTGGGTTTTCCGCTAATCGATTAAAAATTACTTTCGACCAATTCGGTTGCATAAATAAGTCGGAGTTCATAATAATTAAATGACTATGCTCTTTAAGATTAAGGAACCAATCGATTGCTTGTTGCCACGCCTTATTTACATAAAGATTTTTCTCGTTTTTAATTACGTGAACATTTATTCTATCGGCATAAAAAATATCGATAAGAGCTTTTATATGTTCGTCTCCTCCGTTATCGATTAAAAGCACATCAACGTTATCTTCGTAGCAAACCGACTTAATCGATTCACGAACGTAATCTGCACCATAAAGGCAAGGAATAGCAACGAGTATCTTCATTATTCTACTATATCTAAAAACTGTTGTACCGAAATTAAATTAAGCCATTTATGATTATTAATAGCGAAGTTTTTGTAATTCATTTCGGCTCCCAATACTAATTTTTCTTGAGTTCCTCTTTTAATAATACCAACTCCCCAATCGCAAGAAACTACACACATAGAAAGATCTTCTCTCTCCGTTCTTAATTTAACGTAAGCTTTCCAAGTGTCTCCGGTCCATTCGTTATGGTTCGGTTGCTGAGGAATTAATTGCATAAATTCGCTTGTCGGTAAACAATCGTGCATTAAAATAGTTCCCCCTTCGGAAAGACAATCTAAAGAATTTAAAATATCTTTTTCGACCTGATCAGCGTGGTGTAAGCCATCGATAAAAATTACATCGAACTTAGTCTTATTATTCTTAAAGAACTCGTCAGACGTTTCGTGTACGTTCGCTGCACTCGATTTATCCGGATCTACACCGACTTTGTTTTCGCATACGATAGCCGAAAAACAATGCCCTGCTTGAACTCCGATTTCGAGATAATTTTTTGCTTTTTGCTTATCGATAAAAGTCTGGATTAGTTTAATTCTGTTCATCTGTTTTATGTTTAGTTAAAAATTCTTTTATGTTGCCGGATTGTAATAAAATAGCATTCTCCTTTATTTTTTCAATATCCCAATCCCACCATTGTAATGATAATAGATCGTTGATTATTTCTTCGGAGAACCTCTTTTTTATTACCCTCGTTGGAGATCCGGCAACAATACTATAAGGAGCTATATTTTTAGTTACTATTGAATTTGCTCCTATAACAGCCCCGTGTCCTATCTCTACTCCTGACATTATAAGAACATTCTCGCAAATCCAAACGTCGCTTCCAATAAGAACATCGCCTCGACAAACGAGGTTATGTGGTACATCTATATCTAGTTTAGCATTAAAAGGGAAAGTTGAAATAAAATCTGTTCGGTGATTAAACCCCGAATCAATTACTATTCCAGTAGCAAGAGAGCAAAATTTTCCTATAATAACTTCATTCATTTCTCCTCTTCTCGAAACGCTTCCATATGTATATTCGCCTATAATTAACTTACCCATATTTATATCCGAATTTTTTACCTTTATGAATATTCCTTAAATGTTTTTTTGCCTCCTCACTTAACTTCTTTCCTTTATTAGCTAATCTTAATCTATTCTTATGCTCGTCTGATATTTTTTTTCCTTTATGTATTTTACTCATTTTTAATTTAAACTGTTGGGACATTTTTTTTCCTTTATGAGCTTCGGACATTTTTCGTCTTGTTTCTATCGAATGTTTTTTTCCTAAATTTATTTCCCTTAACAATTGTTTATCTGCTAAGCTTCTCACCGTCCCTGCTGCATTTTTATTTCCGATCTGAGCCAATCTTTGTTTCGCTTTAGTTTCTTCTGAAACTATATTTTTTTTGCCACCCGAATTTAGATTTAAACCATGTAATGTATCAAAACAATTAAACTTTTTAATATAAAATATTTCAAGTTCATTAAGTTCACTTTGATTGCATTCGTGTATTATTTCAAATAAATGATTTTCAAAACCATATTTTAGTATAGACCTATGTATCCTTGGCTGGCATTTACTATCGCCATATTTGTATCTTTTTTTACGAGATAAAATATTAACAGACTGTCCAATATATACTTTACCGGAAGGAGAAGTAATTTTATATATACCGCAAATTTTAGTCATACTGTTTTAAAATTTGTTCGCATTTTTCTTTAGAGTGCCATTTTTCTATGGCGTGAATTCCAAGAGAACCAAGTCCAAAAATAGTTTCAACGCTAAATAATTGAGCTACTTCTTTAGTCGGTAATGTACTATTTTTTTTCTTTAGTTCATTACAGAAATAAATATCTTCGTATCCGTGAACAGACTCTCCTTGATATGGATTATCTCGGATAACGTCTAGCATCGCTTTTTTATCTCTTAAGCTAAAACCCCCATTCATACAAGGGAAATCGATATGATAAAGTGGTGCACCTATATAGTCATATTCCAAAAATTCCTCGATTCCCGGACGAAGCATCTCTGCGTCCATCTGAGTAATAAGAACTTTGTCGAATGGAATAGCCTCCCAAAATTCTTTCGAAGTAAGAAGCTTATTGTAATCGTTTAATGTTTTTATTTTTTCATCCTTAACATAAAACGATCCCCATCCTTCCGGAAGAAACTTTTTATGGTTATCGATATGCTCCCGAACTTTAGAATCTTCGAATCGATTCTCTATTATTACAATTCCGTACTTCATACTAAAATATCATTGTTAGTTTTTCTTGTTTTACAACTTTCATTGACTCTTTAAATTTTTCGATCGTTTCTGGGCTTCTTTTTTGCCCTTTATGACTATCGCTTAATTTTTTTAATAATTCTGCACTTGCTTTTTTACCTTTATTTGGGCTTATTGCACCCATCCTTTTTATGCTCCACTTTTTTTTAGTTTCTTCTGAATGTGTTTTTCCAAAAAATGGATTTTTTTCTCCTTTTAATCTATTTTTTAAATTAATTTCCTTAGAGTATTTTTTGCCTCGATTGGCATTGCCACATTGTATTCTTTGTTCTGGCGTTAATTTATGTCCGAGTCTCGCACCTATTCTACCTTTTAATTTTTCCGATAATAGTTTTTTAGTTTTTCCCGAGTGCTTCATTCCAAGATTACTATCGGCTTTTTTTAAAATATTATATTCTGGATTAAAAAAATCAAACCAAACTTGCTCTCGTGAAATTAATTCAGCTTTATTTTTAACTAATTCTAATATCTGAAATTCAAAATTTTCTTCTTTGTATTTATTCCAAGCGTTTTGTAACACAGCGTTATGCTTGTTTAATCGAAGTAAATGCAAGTGCTTTGCCTTTCTGCCTCTAAAATTAACAGCAGAGCCTATATAAATTTTATTATTTACAAGATTAACTATCGAATATATGCAAGATATTTTCATTATACTAAACGCTTGTTAAAATTTGGATGGTCTTTTAGGTATTGTGGCAAAGTATTCTTGTCAAAAGGAATTGTGTTCCACAAATTGTAAGAAACTGGGTGACAATCTTTTATATCGTTTTCGGGAGTCCAAGCGTAATGAATGCCATCCAACCAGTTCGGCTTAATTTCAGAAGCGTGTCCGAAAACTTTATATTTATATCGCATAATCGCTTCGCTTTGACAAGTAGAGAAGTGATATATAGTAAGAGGACATTCGATATTTTGAAGCGTATTCTGATTTCTTAAGTTCTCGATTCGAATAGGACGAAAACCATCTAAGCAAACGTGATCAAAGTTTCTCCAAAAATTTATATATCCTTTTATTCCAAAATATCTTTCCGGAGAAACTAAAGCGTAATTCAAAGCAGGTTGAATATCTTCCTCCTTAAATACTTCGTCCGGATCGATAGTAAGAATTAAATCGAAGCCCTCCGAAAAAGCATAACGTCTGTTTCGGTGTTGGCTCTCGTTATGGTAGTTATCAGCTACATCGAAATATAATTTATCTCCTAAAACTTCGTAAGCAATCTTAAACATTTCTTCCATCGAATCCGGATTAACCGCATCAGTATGGTGTCCATGAGAAGGATTTCTTGTATAAGCAATAACCATTTTATCGCAGTGATCACGAACGGATAAAAGGCTTTCTCTCAAATATTCCTTTCCATAAAATAAAGTCATAAATGCCAAAACTTTTACATCGTTTTTCATTTCATTACCTCCCAAATTTTAATGACGTTTTCTGCCATATTATTAAATGTAAACTTTTCTTTAGCTAGTATATGACCTTGCAAAGCGATACTTACACGCTCTTGTTCGTTAGCTGGATCTAAATAGTAATTAATCAAATCCTTAAGCTCATCGATAGTTTTCCAGTATCTTAAATGAACTCCATCTTCGAAATCTTCTTCGATTCGTGGGTACCATTTAGCCAAACAAATAGCCGTTCCGGTTCCCAAGATTCTAAATAATCTATCGGAGGAATATTTTTCTATTTCGTAGTGAGAACAATTAATTGCAATTTTAGCTCCACGATAAGCACTTGCCTCTTCGGGTTGAGAGCTATTAAAGTTCCCGGAAGATATATTCCAACCTGTTCCGTAAATTCCGAATCGACCTGCGAAAATTGATTTTAAATGAGTACACATTTTAATTCTAAACTCCGACATCGGAAACATCGAAGGTCCATATGAATTTCCGAAGAATACAATTGGCTCAATATTTTTCGCTTCTCCTTCGGGCTTATAAATATTCGGATCGTAACCGATTTCCAAGTAAGCTGATTTTAAACCTCTTTCCTGTACTTCTTTTACGTCTCTTAAATTTGAGAAAGCGGTAACATCTACCGGGAGAGAATACATCCAATTTGGAACCGAATCACGTACATCCCCAGTCCAATTAATAACAAAAGCTCCGTTATTTTTAAATAGCTCAACAGTAGAAGGGGCGATAATTCTTTCAGCCTGAATTTGCATAAAAATAATATCCGGTTTAAATTCGTTTGAAATTCTACACGCTCCGGAATTTACTTGCGGATCTCCAGTGCTTATTTCTCTATACTCCGAAGAGTTGTTTACGAAAGCTCTCTGCATATCGTTTACAATCCCGGAAGGATTAACACATAAACCTATGTGTAATATTTTAGGCTTCGTCATCTACGTCTGTTGTTAGTTCGTTATCCCCAAGGTCTGACACCGCAGTTTGCGCAACTTTTTTTTTAAGATTAGCTTCTACCGAATCAAGATGATCCTGCAAAGTTCTTTTCTGATAAGCTTCGTCTTGTTCGGCTGGAATAGTAATATTGCCTTGTTCGTCACAACGGCCAAGATATAAAACGTCTTTATTATCTTTGTAATGCTCAGATGCTTTTGTAGCAATAACGAATGGGAGTTGCGTTTTTACATTTAGGAATTTCGAATACATTTCTACTTTTTTAATTCTTGCGAAAGATAGAAACTATTTTACAATAATGTAATATTATTTCGAAAATATTTTTGTTGCTATACATCGGTGGCGACAATTATAGCCTCCACGATTAGCCATAAAAGTAGCAAGAGTGGTATCTTTAATCATTCCGGAGGAGGCTTTCCCATCATACATTAAATTCCCGTTTATAGCGGAGGTAATTTCTTTAGCAAAATCGGAATCTAACTTAATAAGGCTTTCGTCAACCCATTTACGACACTGAGCACGACTATCCAGAATAATACTTCCGATATAACGACAAGCATTTAAGTCAAGCTCCGAAGCTAGTTTTTGTTGTAGTCCTCCGTCGAATTGAGAAATGGAATCCCGGCTTACTTGTTTAACGTATCGAAGGAGCTTTGAATCTGCGTTTTTATTAGTAATTACATATTCTTTTACTAGCTTTTCCACGTCTCCGATAGTAGCTCCAAACATTATATTCCGATAAATACCTTGTCGCAACGGATTAACGAAACTTTTATTTATTCCGGATCCGAGAAGATTATCCCACGTATTCGAAACCTCGATTCTTAAGAAAGGATTTATTTGAGTAGCCGTTAAATTTATTCCGTTAAGTTGGCTTTGAATCTTCTTAACATTCTCCGCAATTTTATCGAAGTTAGTAAGGTATTTAGCTACTGAATCATTGTAGCCGTTTTGTTTTAATACTTTCGCAATCCTTCGATCGAGAGAGGCTAAGAATTCATCTGTCTTTTCGTTGTTAGAAAGTTTCCCGTCAGTAATAGAAATTCCTTCGAATATTTTCATTATCTCGTCATACACCTTCTTTTCCATCTTAACGAGAGACGAAGCCAAATTCTTTTCGGCTCCGTCCATTATTTTTATTCCTTTATCGAAATTTTTATCTACTGCCATTATTTAACTGGATTCCCGGCAGGATCGAATTCCGGAATTTGTTTTAAAGCATCTAAATATGGTTGTAATAGCGTTTTAAATTCTTCTTCGATTTTAGAAACGTCAGCCGTTAAGAAGTCTTTCATCGTCAACGATATTCTATTGATAATCGAATAGGCGTGAATCGATCTAATGTATTCTTCTTGCGAAATCCCGTTACTATTTAGCATCGAAATCTTTTCCGCTACTCCGTAAGTAAATAACGGATCGATTATGGAAATTAAATCAAATACTTTTTTACTCGTTGGGCTTCCGTTAAATTTTCTTTTCGCTAATTGAGTTGTAGCTTCAGCTACGAAAATAGAAGGAGCGTTCTTGCTCTTTAAATCTCCAATCTCAGTAACCAATTCTTCTGTAGTTGGAATAACGAACGTAGCCGGGATATTTACCTCGACAGTCGATTTATCGAAAGGAATTAAATTCAAATAACAATCGATAAATTTAATAGAGTTAAGCATCTGGTGATTGAAATAATTATTTCCAATCTTATCGATCATTGCCGTTTCTTGCTTAGTATCTTCCTTCTTCGCTACTCCGCTTTGATTAGTTCCGTTGGACAAGTTAAGATGTAAAGCATCTTCTGCCATCTCGATTAATAACTCCCAAGATTCTCCTTGATATTTTAATGTTTCTATATCCGGAGAAATAAAACGAATCGAAGGAATATCTACAGGAAGAATTTTTTCTCCTTGAATTTCAGAATCGTTTTTATTATTCGGAATTTTTCGTATAATAGTATTAAAAGGAGTTCTCGGAAACTTACTCATTTCAATATTCTTTGAATATTTTTGTTCTTTAGCCGGAATCGGATCAGAAGTTTTTTTCGGAGTTTTAATTTCACACTCTATATAAAACTCTTCTCTATACGGATAACCGGAAGTAACTTTAATTCCTTGCCAATCCGAGAAAGTAACAACGGCTTCGTCACCGAAAGCGCAATAAGGAGCGAAGTAAGATTCGAAATAACCTTCCGCATTCATATCGCCACCTAAAACGAAAGCGGGAATCTCTCCGATCTTATGCTCATAGATTTCGTCCAGTCGATATTTTTTTCTTTTATCCGTACTTACTTGTACTAATTTATAAAACCACTGCTTTGTAATTAAATAGAAAACTTCTCCCGGAATTTGTTTTCCGTTTTCTGTAATCATATTAACTTCGTCCGAAAGAAAAGATGCTACTTCGGGAGTAATATCTCTAATTTTATCCAAAGAAAAGAAGAATGGTTTCGGCTCTACTTCGACAGAATCATTTTCTAATCCTTCGCCAGTAGGAAGCCAAACTAAGAATCCGTTTGGATCTTCGATAGTTCTTTTAAAAGTAACTTTTTCGGAGTATGTATAAAAATCGTAAGCCGTATTTTGAGCTTCGAATTGTTTCTTGTTTAAATAAGCTTTCGTTTTATCGTTCGCAACTATTTCATATTGCGTTTTATTTAAAAGCCTTCCGGCACTATCTAAAGCCCGGTTCATAGAGCCGTAAGTAATAGCTCTATAATTGTTTAATCGGTAATTAAAAATATTATCCTCTTCGTTCGGACGTTGCGCTAAAAGCAATTCAACGGGTTTTCTCTTACGAGTATGGACAGCCATTTGATAGAAGATAGCTCTCCACTTCTCGACCTGCTCTTTGTTGTCGATCTTTAGAAAGTTCTTTATATAATCGAGTATATTAAACATCGCTTTAATTTATTAATCGTTGTGGAATAGCTTTTACTTTATCTACCATTAAAAAATGGGTTGGGTTATTCTCCTCTGCCGTAAAAATATGCTTTCTACTCATCCCGGACATTGCGCAGTACTTAATTACTAGCTTATCGTAAAGTCCTTTTACAACTTTAGAAACCCTGCTTCCTCCTATCGCAATCCCCCAGAACTTAGTGTAAATTTCCGATCCTTCTAAAGCTCCGTGAAGCTTATCGAAATAAATCGGATTAAATTCTTTCTGAGTTTTATTAAGATGCCCTAAAGCAACGTTAAAGCAATATTCGTCAGGTCGGTTTCCAGCGAACGGATCGCAAGGAGCTTTCTTATCGTCATAAACTTTCAAGGCTGTATCGAAGATAATATCAGTTTCGAAGTTCTTCTCGAAGTAATAAAAACCGCTTACTGTTTGAGGTAATACGTTAGTTATTTTATGATACTTACAAGCTTCGAGTTCGTCTCTACACCAATAAGTATATCCGTGTTTACCGGACTTCTGAGCCTTAACATCGAACTGGGTATTATAACCGATGAAGAAATTCTTATCGTGTAACTCTCCGAATAACCAACTTATTTTTTTATCTAGCCAAATATTATCACTGTCTAAGTATATCGTTCGTTTAAATGGCGTGTATTTATTTACCATTAATTTTACTCTCATATACTGAGCCTTTCCATCGAAAGTATAATCCGAAGCCGGAATAAAAATAAACTGATCAAAGAATTTCTTCTCCTCTTCCGTTAAATGTGATATTGCTTCGGAGTTACAAAGTAGTGCTATTTTTACGTCTTGATCATAGACCTTTAAACTCATCGCTAAGTTTAAAGCGAAACTACCATAAAGCTCGTAGCCTAACGCAACGATGCAAACTCCGAAACCCATATCTTAATAACAAGTAGAAGAAGTGATCGAGCTTAAACGAGCAAGGATTCCCGGAACTTGAATAGGTACAAGGATGTCTTTCGTAGCCATCGCAATTACACCATCCCAGAATGATTTTCCGTCCTTAGTATCTTCCGATACTTCGTCAATTTCGATGTCCCACTCACCTTGGTATTGATACCAACGTTCATCGCAAGTAATATAACCGAACTTAAGGAACGATTTATTATTTACAACTTGCGTCCAAAATTCGAAGTCGATAAGGTTGTCATTATCAGCGTTAAAATCTTGGAAAGCGATTGTTTTTGTTCCTGAGATTGTTGTCTCCGGAGCGCAAGACGAAAGTCTGCGTTTCGTGAAGGATCCTTTTGGTTTTTGTCCCAAAACGTCTCCCGTAACGTATAAATAACCTTGACAGATTGCCCATTGGATATTCTCCAAGTTAGTCCATCCACCAGCGAACGGAAGAACCATCGCAGGATCGCATTTTAAAAACGTTAATCGAGGAATACCGCCCGAACGTGTCGTGATATTACAAGAATTTACCCAAGCCATGTCTGGCATATCTTCCAAACAGCCGGGAGCGCAAGTTTGAATTCGGTAGCATCTGTGGAGGCTTACCATCGAAGCAGAAATTAATTTCTTTTTCATTTTGATTTTTTTATTGAGGTTTGTAAATCGGGTTTCGGATGTTTACGGTGTCCCACCTCAACTTCTTTTTAGATAGGTAGAAGAAACCCGATAACGCAAATTTAAAAACTTATATTCGAATAACGAAATTATCTTACATTAATCGCAAGTGAAATTGATTTCTCCGCACTCTTGGAAAATAGTTTCGTTTAATATCCACATATTCCCCTCGTCATTGTTCTTCTTTAGGCTTATCGTTCCGGAGTATTCGACCGCATCGATCGTTACTTTTTTAGAGTTCCAACAAACTGCGATTTGTCTTATAACGTAGTAAGGAAGAAGCTTTGATTTTAAAAGGAATCTTTCGAATTGCTTTGACTTAATCGTTTTATTATTGTTAATAGTCTTTTCGAAGTCGAAATTATCATTCTCTATTACTCCCCTTATTCTTACTTGAGGTATATAAATAGTCGCTCCCGGAAGAAGCCCTCCAGATAAAGTTCCGTAATAACCGCCAAAACAATCGTAACCATTAGGATATTCTCCTACGATAAGAAGAGTTGATTCGTTACACTGAACTATGCAATAAGGTTCTGAAGTATAGTAAACCGAATCTCCTCCCTGCTTTGGAGTTAATACTATCTTCGTATAAAAGCAAGTTACACCAGCAAATAAAGCGTTTGCAGTATCTAAAATATAATTAAAATAAAAATTATTAATCTCGTCTCTTCCCGTTTGAATAGTAGCGAAAGAAGAACTATAAAAATCTAATCCCGTTATCGTATTAATAACTTGAATAGCAGATACGGTGTATTTTGTTTGATCAAACTTTAATTGTCCATAAATTTTATCTCCTTCGATAAAAGGTTGGCAATAGTTTTCGTCATTCGGGCAACGATTAAAATTCCATCCATCGCAATCCTCGTTCGGATTAGTAAAGCCTCCGCAATCTTTTACGATTATAGAAGTTTTTGTAATAGCTGTATTATTATCTTGAGCCGAAATAGTAATCGGAACGTTAAAGGTTACTAATGTCATGGTATTAATTTTTTAGCGATAGCACAAACTTTATAGAATTTATTATAAACAAGTTCGGTTGGTTCGATACAAAACTTTGCTCTATTCGCAACTGTTTCTCCGAAAGCCGATTCTTGATTTATAAATTTAAGAGTATCTAATTGAGGTAATACTCCGCTTAAGGATTCCTCCTCTTCGATCGAAGCAATATTTCCGGGTTCCTGTTCGATTGTAGTAAGTAATCTAAATAATGCATAAGATCCGGTAGTTAAACGTGCATCGAGACAAACTTCTTCGTCTGAGCAATAATAATCCGTCAATGCAGGTTTAGCTTGGCTTCCGCTTACTAAAATATCGAAAGTTCCGGAAATATAATCTTTAGGTCGAATCGTTTGAGTAAAGACTACCTCGTCTGTAAATGGAGCCGAATAATCATCATAAAATAGTTTTAACGATGTCTTTACATAAAGAGTTTTAGTAGCCCAGTTCTGATCCGTTGTTGGAGGAATTATTACTCCGTTAAAAGTTGATTCAATATTAGGAACCCAACTTTCATATCGATTTCTCCAGTCATATCTTATTTGAAGATTTCCTGTAGTAAAATCTAATGTCATTCCCGAAGGAGTTGAATATGTAGTCGGAGAAGTTTTATATGCGATCGCTCTTTCGAAATAATTTCTTAATTGTACGGAAGGTTGTTCGAATATCTCCACTTTTATTTCAGTTAAATATCTTCGAATATCGTTCGGCACTACTAATCCTAATCGTGTAAGTATATCATCCGAAAATCCGAAGTAATCATAATTAATATCGATTATAGAAGCAAGTCTCTCTTCGACTACGCATATAAGATCGTTTCCGTACCAGTCATTAAAATAATCTCTTAAACGAGCGTTAAACGTATAACCAACGCCATCGAAAGAAGGAACAGCCGTAACGATTTCATCCGAAATAAATGAATTTACATAACCACCTTCTAAATCATAAATAACGGATATTAGTCTATAAGTAGCTCCGAGATTTAGTTCTGATTTATTTACGTGGAAATATCCAGCCCATAAACCTCCTCCATTATCAGCTAATTTTATAGCTGGACCACGTAATTTATTATCTAGAGTTGTAGTTCCAACCTCGTCTATAATCTTAGCAAAAGAAGCCTCGTAATTATCTTCAAAGCTTACCGAGTTATCTAAAGTGTCGGTTCTTATTAACCAAGAAAGCCAAACTAAATCTCCAGCTGGAGGAGCTGGAACCTGAATAGAAAAATCTACTTTAGTATCAATTAAAATACCAAAATCTGTTCTCGATCCATCCGTATCGCTTAAGGACCATATAGGATCGTAAAATGACGGAGCCGTTTCGTGTTCGTTTTTATTGTAGAATCCAGCTTTATAAAAAGCGAAATTATTTTGCACGAACGAAATTAAAGAAGGGTTCGCAATATCTACTTGACAAATATAGAAGCGTGGAATATATTCCTGATTAGTATAAACGCTATTCCCGGCTACAGTTAATTCTGGAACACTTGCGATTTTATCCTTAAGAAGTTTATCGTGGTTATATTGAGAAATACTACTTAAAAATCCGCTTCTATCTTCGTTTTGATAATATTTAAAAATAATTTTAAAATCATTTCCATATCCGATCTCGATAGTAGCTTCCCAATTTTTTATTAAGTCCGAATTAAAAGGAGTATTAACTTCTAAGGTCATAGGATAGCTTCCCATCGTAGCTGCAGAATCTACAACGTAAGAGAACCCTTCCGTTGGAATAGCTCCCGAAGTAAATATATTTACACCTCCTCCGATACAAAGAGCGGGATTAAAATAAATAATAGAATCAGCTAAATTCTGAGTTGAACTTAATTCGAGCTCAATCTTTTTATATTCTCCGATTCTATTCTGATTCCATTCGGAAGAATAGCTTAATTCTTTTAACTCTGTTCCGTCCGGATTAAGAGTGAATAACCTTCTATTGTTTATCGTTATTAATCCCATTATACTGTTCCTTTGAATGTTAAAGTACTATTTTCGAAGTTAACATCTATAACTTCTAATGTTTTTGATAAGCCTTTCGAGGTCATTATCGTTCCGTTAATATTAATCGAATTTAGCAAATTACAATCCCATATAACAGCTATCTCGAAATCATATCCTGAAAAAGTTGAAGTTCTCGGATTCTCTATAAACCAAAAACGATCGTAAAGATTACCGGAATAATTCGCATCTACCCACATAGGATAATTTACTGCTTCGTCCGTTCCTGTTCCTCCTGCCGTTTCTCTTCTAATCGTTGCGTTATTAATATCCGCTCCATCCCATATTAAAAGCTTCGGAACGAAAGAGGTTCCGTTATTCATAATCATAGCTTTCTTATGATCAGAAATATTCGTTCCTATTCCGTAAGGCATCCACTCGTAATCGGAAAGAACATCTCTTTCGATTCCATCTTCTCGAAAACGTGCAGCGGAGAAAGGAAATATAACCGATAGTGGACCCTTCTGAATAGGATTTACTGGGCTATTCCACTCTACTATATCCGACCATCTCGGAGTAGCTTCCGCTCCTACCCAATCTACGGCATCACGTTGGTATTGGAAATCACCATAGGCTGGTCTACGTTTTTTGCTCCACTCGTAACATTGACGGATTACTTTCGATTGGTCGTAAGTCGTTACATCGAAAAAAGGAACTTGCGTTTCGAAGAAGTCGTGACGTTCTAATCTTAATACTCCGGAATCAATATCCCACGAAGAGTTAAAAGGTTGTTTAACGTCATCGAGAAACATTTTCCCATTTTGTAATGGTTTATTATCGTCAATATAAGGAACGATTGGCTTAACGAAATATGGATTATTTAAGCGACCTCCTTTTATTGGAGCGGAGAAATAAACGAGATTATAATATACGTTATTCGGTTTAGTCGGATCCGGCTCGTTAAGAATCGAAGAAGCGAAAGCTAATCCGCATTTTCCGCAAACGTTTCCGATATGAGAACGGACCAATGGAGAAGGGTGTTCGTAACCGCACCCGGCTATAATTTGGCCGTTAGTAGTCTCGAATAAATCTTTAAAGTAAGTGAATATGTCGGTCGGATCGTCAAACCCGGCTATCGAAATAGTATCGATTTCGCTCCCGGAAGGAAGCAAAGAATTTAATCCCGTAATAATTAAATTTACTAATCCAACGAGAGGGAGAATAATAGTGGCCAACATCGCAAGGATAGTTGTAGCTCCGAATACAGTAAATAATCCTAAAATTAATAATGCATCCTGTAATATCGAAGGACGAAACTCTAAACAATATTTTACTTTCGGATGAGAAGCCGTTTGAAAGCCGTTCCAGTTATCCCAAACGAGTGTATTTTCTACACAAGCATAAGCGATAGATTCCGGAGTATATTCTACTGCCGTTGCGGATATTTCGCAGGATCCTTCGCACCATCTTAAACTCTCCGGCTTTATTAAGAAAGTATATTCTTTATCATCGCAACAATCGTCAACGAATAAAAGAAGAATAGAATTATTAATTGCTCCCGGAACGACAACGAGTTTATTATAAATATACGTGTAATCGGATCCGGTAAAAGAAAGTTCTCCGGTAAAAGAAACCGCAAATTGCCCTTCGTCATCTTTTCGTCTCAGCGTAAAGTGAGGTTCTAAAAGAGTAGCGTTTGGATATGCAATAGGAATTCCGTCAAGAAATACTTTCATTTTGTTTTTTAAAGATTCTCTCTTTGTATTTTCTTCTTACCCAAAAGATAAGAGGCATAATGATAATTAATAAAAATATCCATCCGGACGTTAGCCAAATAAAAAACCATATGATTAATAAGCTTAAAAAAGTTCCGGCTATCTTCATCGTGCTATTGTATTTATTCGTTTACGATCCTTTATGTATTCCGTTGCGATCATCGCAATTCCATCCTTGTCGATACTTACTTTTAAACGAGACTGGCTTTTTATCGAGTCATTAATCTTTCCCATTTCCGTTTTTAATTCGGATAAGTCGGAATTACTCGAAGGTAGATCTCTGTATTGATTAGGCGCAGAAGTATCGATTCCTGAAGAGGAAAGAAATTTATACATGTCGCTTTCGAACTTCATTTTATTTAAGTCGAGCTTTCCTTCGTGGACCTCTTGGAAAATCTTTTTATATTTTTTAGTAGTAACGTGATCGTGAACAAATTCTCCTTTATGGTAGATATAAGGACGTTTTCCGATAGCCATCGATTCGTCTCTCGGATTTCCGTCTCCCGTATAACCTCCCTCGTAAAATGCAGCCTGACCTGCGATAGATCTCGCAGAAGCTAAACCTCCGATAAGAGCAATTAACGCTGCAGCGATAGTAAATGCAGCACCGGCTCCTCCTTCCGCTGCAGCTTTCGAAACTGTTACTGCGGTATTAGCAATTAATTCGATAGTAGCTAAAACCTGTTGAGCTCTTACGAATTTTTCCTTCTCCTTCGTTAATTTATCGAGCCTTTCTTTTTCTAATTCTAATAGTTCAGCGTTTCCGTTTTCGGCTATTCTAGCAACTTCGTCTACACGTTTTTGTTGTAAAGCAATTAATTTATCCGTCTTATTTATTTCGGCATCGATAATTTTTTGAGCCGAATCGATCGCTGCATCGACAATTATTTTAGCATTAGAAAGAACTTCCTGAACTCTTTGCTTATCTATCTTGTTAAGATCCGAAACGAGTTTCGCTTCTAATTCAACAACCTTGTTTGCTTGTTTAATATATTCGTCACTAGCAATTCCGTGAGATTCTTTTAATTGCTCAAGTCTTTTCTTCTCGAAAGCGATTTCGTTTGATAATAGAATAATATTCGCATCCTTATTCCCTTGAACTTTAATTTCGAGTAAAGCGGTAACGTGTCTTTGCGTTTCGGTAAGATCGCTTTCGTTTTGTGCTATTATTTTTAACTTCGCTTCCTTATCCGAGTCAACGATCTTTTGATTAGCATCTTCGTGAGCCTTTACTTGAGCATCGATCATCGCAAGAAGTTTATCGTTAGTTTCCTTATCGATTTTAGTAAGCTCATTATCGAGTTGTATACGAAGTTCCGCTATTAATTGAGCGTTTCCTTTAGCTAGAGCAAATTCATCGTTGTATTTAGATACTGCAGTGGCTTTAGCCCTTTCCGCATCGTCAGCAATATTACTTATTTCTAAATCCCGGATCTTTTTTGAGATAGCACGTTTTTCCTCCTCCGCTTTCTTAAATCTTTCGATCGATGCCTTCGATCTCTTTTCTTCTTCCTCCGCAAGAATTACTGCGAAGTCATTATTTAAGTCTGCTTTTTTATCTCCGAATTCTTTTATTTTTTTAAGTTCTTCCTCCGATAATTCGTCAAGAGTTTTCCCTTGTCTTATTAAATTATCTCTATAAGCGAAATATGCCAACTCGTTTAAAGCAGATAGTTTTACGTTTTTATCGATCTCCGCTTGTAAGGTTTCTCTTCCTTGAGCTTTCTGTAGTTTAATTATTCGGTCGGAAGTTTTCTCTATGCTTTCGGCAAGAGCTTCGTAATACTTTTGAATCCGTTCGGCAGATTCGGTTGCAGCTTTATCCGTTATACCGATCGCATCTGTAAGAGTAAAAAAGGAATCAACGATGCCGTCTATAATCGCACCGATAAACTTAAATACGGATCCTATTGCGCCTCCGGAGTTCTTTAGCTTATCGAAGTTAATAACTATTAAAGCGACAGCTGCACCGATTAAAAAAAGCGGATTAGTAAGTAAAGCCCGTCCAATATTAAAAAGAGTTTGCCCTAATTGTTTTATTCCAACTAAAGCATCCTTAAACGAAATTTGAGAAGAAGCCTTTACTAATAATTGAGATCCTTGTAAAGCTCCGGCAAAATCTAGGGCCAATAATTTCTGTCCTATATTCCCGATAGCGTTTCCAACGACTTCGAACTTAGAATCAGAAGCAAAGATTCGTGCAGCGGTTCCGGCATCCTGAATTCTATCTTCGAGCTTTCCGGCTTTTACGGATAATTCTGTAAACTTCTCATCGTCATCCGTAGCTGCAAGTTCGGCTTTTAATTCTCGTAATTGGGCTTTTAATGATTTAGGTTTAGCGGAATCGAAAGCGTTATCCAAATTATTTTTTAATTTATTTGCTTCCTTTTCGTTTTCCTTCATCGCTTTACTACTATTATTTAATTCAGTAGTAACTGATTTTATTTTCTCTTTCGTTTTATCGATCTCTTTATTAAATTGAGCTACTACAGTTGGATTGTTCGTTTTGGAACGCTGTTCCATAAGTCCTTGTTCGTACTTCGTAAGAGAGGCAATTTCATCCTTCTGCTTACGAACTTCCGCAGTACTCTCTTTGTATTTCGCATTAACTTTATCGAGTTCCGAGAAAACCTCCGAAGAATCGATTCCAAGTTTAGAAATTATTTGAACTATCTCAGCCATTATTTATAATAGTAAATAGTTTTTCCGGAGCTATCCGAATTCTCGTTAATTATTAATTGAGTAGCCGTTACCGAAGCCGAATTTATAATAATATATTCGGGAAAGGTAGTACAACTTAATGTAGTTACAGCTGTCCACGAAGTAGAAGCTCCCACGCTTGGAAGGTTCCCGTATCTCTCGATGTATTTATGGTTTTCGTCTCCGTAATTAGTAGAAGTTAATTCGATAAAAGCACCTTCGTATGGATAAGAAGAAGTGTTTGCTGTATCGTTTACCGAAAGTAGTATCCCGGAAGAGTTTCTGTTTTCCGTTTTATACCATATCCACTTTCCTATAAACTGAGATTCGAAAGCCGTCATCGGATCGATAGCTTTTATCGGTTCCGGAGTTTTCTCTTTCTTACAAGAAAAAATAGAAAGAGCTAAAAAGATTAAAAATATTATTCTGATTGTTTTCATTTCTTATTACTTTTAAATTTCGCTTCGTGTTCCTTAATTTGTTTTTCTCTTCTCTCTACTTTCTCTAAAAATATATTTAAAGTCTGTTGGAAATCCATAAAATTCTTTCTTTCCAAGGCTTCCATATCGCTTACTCTACCATCGCAACACGCATATATCAATTCGTTTATCCACTTATCGAAGTGATCAAGTGCTCCTCTGGAATAAATCTCCTTATCCTTTCCGCTATCGCTTGACTGTCCTGGATATAATTTAGTGAATCTTCTTCCGGCTTCTCCGAAGATTTTTTCAAAATGCTTAATGCAATTCGTAAAAAAAAACCTTTGATCTCTTGGTCGGAGTTAAAGATTGCATGTTTCTTGCGGTTCATTGCGTCTGAAGGATTCTCCGGATCTTCGTCTTGTAAGAAAAAATAAATACAAGCTAAATCGAGAAGAGAACTTTCTTCGCATATTAGAGTAAGTCGGAATTCAATCTCTTGTACAATAGAAAAGGCTTTTACAATATCTCCGGCTCCAGCTTCTGATTTAATTTCACGAATTAACTCTCGTAAGGATCTTTCCGTAATATTCATATCGGCAAATCGTTTCGCTTTTAACGCTGCAAGACCTCGTGGAGTAGAAATAGTAAGTGGATCGATATAGGAGTAAAAGTTCTCTCCTCCTTTTCCTGTCTTAACTAATTGTAATAAGGGATTCTTTGAATTATCGATAACCATAGCCCCAAATTTAGAAATTTTATTCGAAGCGAGAAATTTATCTTAAAAAAAGCGGTAACTAAATATTTATAGTTACCGCTTTGTAGTTATTATTTTTTTATTTAGCCAGAGCCAGAGCCATCGCCATCGCCATAGCCA